>Ga0209722_1000012_pt1 | contig 232039 bp, 175 predicted proteins | sample BioC12SIPDNA_2_FD_185745 | JGI IMG/M metagenome (GOLD analysis project Ga0209722, IMG submission 185745) | Anaerobic biogas reactor microbial communites from Washington, USA - Biogas_R1_A C12 SIP DNA (SPAdes) (version 2) | ecosystem: Engineered > Bioreactor > Anaerobic > Unclassified | place... | reverse complement strand
CGCGCGCGCCCCCGAAAACGAAGACGAGAAGACGGGCGGAACGAACCGGGCGGCGTCAGCCGCCTCGACGGTGGCCACCGGCGACGGGCAGCCAGCCTCGCCCCGACGTTCAGGAGGGGCGACCGACGACCGCGCCCACGCGGGCGGCGGAAGCGCAGGCACGCGGCCAGCGTGCCGAGCATGAGCCGCGCGGCCAAGCGCGGCACCTTGCTCCGAGCCGCGTCCAGCGGCGAGGAGTAGAAGCAAGGCGAGCGGCGCGAGCCTTGCGGTAGTCCGAGCGGCGCATCAGCGCCGCGAGGTATCCTGTAACCACCACCTCGACATGGACGGCCTACCGCTGGTAATACTTTCGAGCGGCGTCCAGGAAAGACGACCACTTTTCCGGATACGGGTAGCGTCCCGACTTCGCAGAAGGTCGGGACTTGGGGTGTCCCGATCGCGCCCGCGCATCGGGAGCCACGAGTACCCCGCCACAGGCGGGCTCGCCTACGGCAAGAAATCTCGTCGCCCCGACCACTTCTAAACCCCAAAAACCCTCTGGAAACAAGGGGTTGGGGTGTCCCGATCGCGCCCGCGCATCGGGAGTCACGAGTTCCCCGCCACAGGCGGGCTCGCCTACGGCAAGAAATCTCGTCGCCCCGACCACTTCTAAACCCCAAAAACCCTCTGGAAACAGGGGGTTTTTCTTTGTTCTCATTTCGGCCCCCTGTCTCTTACGTTCCCATAAGTTGCCACTTTTCCAGACAGTCAGGGGTGGCAAAAAAGGGTGGCAACTTTTCGGTCATTCGTTCGGCCAGTATTGGCCGGGGCGCCAATTTTCCCTATCTGCCGCGAAAGTGCTAAAAAAGAGGTGGGCCGCCACGCCGCTCCCGCAAGGCCCTGCGCCGCCGTTTCCCGCGTCCCGCGTCGCCGTCCGTTAGCGCCTAGCCCTGAGGATCGGCCCCGCAAATCGCATCCTGCGGCCCTGACGATCGAGCCGCCTCCGGATCGTCTCGCCAGCCTCGCTGCCGCCGCCAAGTCCCGCCGATGATGAATCCGTCGCCCGGTAGTGCGGCCCACGACGTGCGCACCGGTTAGCTACCTGAAGGACTGCCAAAACAGCCATCACTTCGGAAAAATATGCCGAAAATTTACACCCAAATTTATTTGAAATCAGGGATTACTTGCACACAAGCGAATACGAATGACGAGTTCATCTCGAGCACCGATAGGAATCCGCACGGTATCTTCTAAATCTATGAAATAGTCACTGTCCTTGTTTGCCAGCTGCCAGTCAAATTCTTGGTTGGGCAGCACATCAAATGTTGCAAATTCCACTGCAAACACCGTGTATCCGGTCGGCACTTTGAATTCGAAGTTTTCACTACCATCCGCAGCTAGAACGATATCTTCTTGGGGCATTTGCACCGACAGAGTCCCTGCGAAATATGTAATGGTGTAATTTTCAAGGCCCGTGCCCTGTGCATGGCTGATGATAATATCATAATCACCTACTTCCGCCGCTGTGCCGGCCCCATCACTGCGCAGATCAACGCTGGTAACCTCGTCGTCACCGATGAGACCGCGGGAAGTAAATTCGTTGCCCGTAAAAGAATAAGTCAGCAAGTAGCCTTTGGTGATATCCATAGCTGTTATTGCCAGCGCCTTCGACGTGATGTCCGCGATCAGGACTGGTGGCGTCAGGCTGTAGTTGCCGGCGTCCGCCCCGCCCAGACTGTAGCCGGCCGCCGCGATTGCGATGTCCGCGCTGACGTCCGCCGCCGCGAACGTGAAGACCGGCGTCCCCTCCAGGGTTACTTCGTCCGGCGTTACCACGCCGGTCAACTCCGCCGTCCCGCTGGCCGTGGCCGCGGTCGTCCCGTCGTACACCTTGTCGTCCCCGGTCAGCCCCGTCACCGCCAGCGCCTTCGCCGCGATGTCCGCCGAGAGGTCCGCCGGCTGCGTCAGATCGTAGTTGCCCGCCTCGTCGCCCGCCAGCGTCAGCGCCGCGGTCACCGCGATGTTCATGCCCACGTCCGCCTGGGCAAAGGTGCCGACCCGCGCGTCCAGCGAGACGTCGTCGCCGTCCACCACGCCCACCAACGCAGCGCCGGAAATTGTCGCGTCCGTCGTTCCGTCGTAGGTCTTGTTGTCGGCCACGGCCCCCGCCGTCATCAGTTCCTTGGCGGCGATGTCCGCCCAGAGGTCCGCCGGCTGCGTCAGATCGTAGTTGCCCGCGTCGTCGCCCGCCAGCGTCAGCGCCGCGGTCACTTCGATGCCGGTGCCGACGGTAGCCTGCGCGAACGTGCCGACCAGCGCGTCCAGCAAGACGGCGTCGCCGTCCAACACGCCTACTAGCGCGGCGCCGGAAATCGTCGCGTCCGTCGTGCCGTCATAGGTCTTGTTGTCGGCCACGGCCCCCGCCGTCGTCAGTTCCATGGCGGCGATGTCCGCCCAGAGGTCCGCCGGCTGCGTCAGATCGTAGTTGCCCGCGTCGGCGCCCGCCAGCGTCAGCGCCGCGGTCACCGCGATGTCCGTGCCCACGTCCGCCTGGGCAAAGGTGCCGACCCGCGCGTACAGCCAGACGTCGTCGCCGTCCAACACGCCCACCAACGCAGCGCCGGAAATCGTCGCGTCCGTCGTGCCGTCGTAGGTCTTGTTGTCGGCCACGGCCCCCGCCGTCGTCAGTTCCTTGGCGGCGATGTCCGCCGAGAGGTCCGCCGGCTGCGTCAACGCGTAGTTGCCCGCGTCGGCGCCCGCCAGCGTCAGCGCCGCGATCACCACGATGTCCGTGCCCACGCCCGCCTGAACAAAGGTGCCGACCAGCGCGCCCAGCGAGACGTCGTCGCCGTCCACCACGCCTACTAGCGCGGCGCCGGAAATCGTCGCGTCCTGCGTGCCGTCGTAGGTCTTGTTGTCGGCCACGGCCCCCGCCGTCGTCAGTTCCTTGGCGGCGATGTCCGCCCAGAGGCCCGCCGGCTGCGTCAGATCGTAGTTGCCCGCGTCGGCGCCCGTCAAGGTCAGCGCCGTCGTCACTTCGATGAAGGTGCCGACGGTAGCCTGCGCGAACGTGCCAACCAGCGCGTCCAGCGAGACGTCGTCGCCGTCTACCACGCCTACTAGCACGGCGCCGGAAATCGTCGCGTCCGTCGTGCCGTCGTAGGTCTTGTTGTCGGCCACGGGCCCCTCCGTCGTCAGTTCCTTGGCGGCGATGTCCGCGATCAGGGCTGGCGGTATTAGCGAGTAATCCTCGGCATCCGCACCGCCAAGGGTATAGCCCGTGGTGATGATCTCGATGTCTTCGCCCGCGCCGGCTGACGCAAATGTAAAGGTTGGCGTGCCTTGAAGCGTCACATCGTCATCCGCAAACACCCCTTCAAGGACCGCCGTCCCGCTGGCCGTGGCCGCGGTCGTCCCGTCGTACACCTTGTCGTCCCCGGCCAACCCCGTCACCGTCAATTTAGGTTGATATATCTTCAGCCCGTTGAAATAGAGATCGCCATCGAAGCCGCCTACGTTCGAAAATCCGTTGTAAATCGCCAAGCTGTCCAATCCTGCTCCCGGCGTGCCAGCCAAGGGTTTATCCGAAAATATATTCGTTGTCCCGGCAGGACCCAGGGTCACGACTCGCAAATCATACGTATCGGGAGACGACAGGATCAGAGTTATCCGCAATCCATTCGTCGTCATGGGGATGCCGGTGTCCCAGCGCCCGCCCCCATCCACGATTTCATAATTGTTGCTCCCACCATTGTAGAGAAATTCAAACCGGAGTCCCGTGTTGTAGTCGGCCTCTGAATTGGTTGCGTTACCGTGCCGGACAACAAATCCGACATATCCGCCTTCCGCGACTTGCGAGTTCTCCATCGAAAGCTGGAGCGCCTGAGACACGGCCAGGGAACTCCGGGTGAACGGGCGGTACGCAACCGCCATGCTATATTCGTCTCCATTGGCCCATAGACCCCACGCGTTTGAATTCTCACCGGATTGGATATAGTTCAAGGTTGCGTTGTTCAAAGGGCCCGCAGTGGCAATGAAATGCCCGGCCGAGACTCCGGTCATTAGGGTCCACGGTCCCAGTCCGCTGCCGCCATTGTCGCCCGTCTGCCAGTTATCCGCATATGCCGGGTCGGAGGCATCGTCGTATGCAGGAAGGGCGGTCAAGCCATTCGGGGCGATGTCTGCATTCAACCCGGAAAAGGTGAGCGAATAGTTGCCGGCGTCAGCGCCGCCAAGAACAAAGCCGGTCACTGTAATCTCGATATCATTCGCAACATAAGGATCGACAAACGCATACACTGGCGACCCTCCCAGCGTCACCTCGTCCGGACTGATTATACCGGCAAGTTCCGTGCTTCCCGTCACGGTTGCGGTCGTGGTGCCATCAAAAAGCTTATCGTGGGCAGTAAGCCCTGGGATGGTCAAAGGTTTCGCTGAAATATCGGCACTTAGGACGGGCTGTAACAACGTGTAATCGCCGGCGTCTGCGCCTCCCAAACTGAACTCTGTGGTCGTGATTTCGATCCCGGTGCCGACATCTGATGACGCAAAAGTGAAAACCGGCGTGCCGATCAAGGTCACATCGTCCCCAGCGGCCAACCCGTCGAGACTGGGCGTGCCCCTCGCCGTCGCGGCCGTGGTGCGATCATACCCTTTGTTATCACCCGTCAAGCCCACGACAGTTAATTGGCCCGGTTGTTCGATTTCTAGACTATTGAAAAAGGCATCTCCTCCAGACTCCGTATCACGGCAATACATAACTAGGCTGTCCAGCCCCGTCCCCGATGTCCCGCCCAGGGTTTGACCGGTGAAAATATTTGTCGCACCACCGGGCCCCAACGTCACAACGCGAAGGTCATACGTATCGGCGGAAGACAACCTCAAGTTGAATTGCAGGCCGTTTGTTGTAAAAGGTATACTGGTGTTCCAACGGCCAGAACCATCGATGATTTCATACGTATTGCTTCCGCCGCTGAAGAAGAACTCGAAGCGGGCATCGGTGTTGTATTGGTCCACGGAATTGGTTGCGTTCCCGGTGCGAACGGCAAAGCCCACCCGACCGCCAGGTGCAACCAGCGAATTTTCCATTGCCAAGAGGAGTCTTTGCGAAATGGCCAGTGAACCGCCCGTAAAGGCGCGGAACGCAACCGCAAACTGGCGGCTATCATCACCGTTTGCATACATCCCCCATGCTGAATGGTCCGTACTGCACTGGATGTAATTCAAGTCCGTGTTTCCCGAATTTGCACAAAAATGACCCGCCCATCCGGAGATCATGTCCTGTTCAGCCAGAAGCATCCAGGGGCCCAACCCGCTGCCACCATTGTCGCCCGTCTGCCAGCCATCGTCATAGGCCACTCCAGAAGCTTCGTCGCTTCCGGAAGTAGCCGCAGATAATGTCTTGACGGTCCCCATCAACATGCCCAGTACAGCTAATACAACCCGCGCAACCCGCATTCTCATCGATATGTTCTCCTGTCAGGCAAACGTTCTTGATCGATTCAATCCACTGGGAACTCGATTTATATTGATTACCAAGGTCAGTTTAACAGTGATTCAGATTAACTAGCAACTGCAATGTTTTTTTTCAGCTTCTTGAGAGATAACATTTTGGTTGTCGATCTGATTTGGTTCCCTCCACCATGTCTCCGATTCAGATATATGGGAATTCCATTCAACGATAATTCTCCATGTGACCTGCCCCAGCTTGCGGTGCCAATTTTCGCCGTGAAGGGGTCCCGTAATCTAGTAATCGCTCTCTTTTTTCGATCTGTCCGCCCATCCATATTCCGCCTCGTCTCTCCCCTCTTGGTCAACACATCGCGTAAGTCAATCTAACATGCAGAACTACCCGCCAGAGGTTTTATCGTACCGCCCTGCCGTAAAAGCATTCCACACACAATGGAATCCGGTAGCGGCCGGACCACACAGTGGAACAGCCGAGGGCCGAGCCAAAGTCCGACACTGCCGGACGCAGGGCGAACGCGAGGTTTATAGCGTCTGATCCATGCCGGACGAGCGAGAGCGCCTTGGCGAACGGAGCGGCAGAACTCGGATTTCGGGCTGTTATCGTGGCATAATTGGCTGTTCGGCTGGCGTTGGAATTGTGCTGTTTAGATGCGTTTGTTTTCCGTCGGCGGCGTTTTTCCCCGCTTGCGTGGGGGCCAGGGGCTTTGGCACACTTGACTTCGGCGCCAATCGCCAAGGTTTCGTCAACGCAGGAGGACACGATGCTCTGGAAAGGCCGTCGGGAGAGTGCAAATGTGGTGGATCGGCGGAGTGTCCGCGCGGGAACGGTGGCCGCCGGGGGTTTGGGCACGGTCGTGCTGGTGGTGCTGTATCTGCTTGCCGGGGGCAGCGGGGAGGACCTGCAAAAGCTCCTGCCCGCTACCCAGCCCAGCGCCACCAGCCAGCCCCTGACGCCGGCCCAGGAGGAGGCCGGGCAGTTCGTCGCGGTGATCCTGGCGGAGACCGAAGATGTCTGGCACTCACTGCTGGATGGCACCGGCGTCCCCTATCGCGAACCCAAACTGGTGCTGTTTTCCGGCGCGACGGAATCGGGCTGCGGCTTTGCGCAGTCGGCCATCGGGCCGTTCTACTGCTCGGCGGACGAATCGATCTACATGGACCTGGATTTTCTCTCGGATCTTCAGAACCGGCTCGGGGCGGATGGGGATTTCGCGGTGGCGTACATCATCGCGCACGAGGTGGGCCACCATGTGCAGCATTTGCTGGGGATCCTGGGGCAGGTCAACGCCCGGCGCGGCGGCCGGCAGGAAGCCGGCAGCGACTCGCTGTCCGTCCGGCTGGAATTGCAGGCGGACTTTCTGGCCGGGGTCTGGGCGCATTACGCCCACCGTACCAAGGGACTGCTGGAGCCCGGCGACGTCGAAGAAGGCGTGGCGGCGGCGGGCGCGGTTGGCGACGACCGGATTCAGCGGCAGTCCCAGGGCTATGTGGTGCCGGATTCCTTCACCCACGGGACTTCCGCCCAGCGCACGGCGTGGTTCATGAAGGGGTTCCAGACGGGAGACGTGAGCCAAGGCGACACGTTTGCCACGCAGGAACTGTAGGGACCGAGCCCGAACAGCCCCGCGCCCACCGTGCGCGGCTACAACGAAGCCGGAAATGCGGCAGCGATTCTCCTGCGTCTCTGGCGTCGTTTGCGTTGAACAGACCGGAATTTTTCCATGCGCTTTCCCTTGGGGGCGGAGAAGTTCTACTCTTCTGCCAGAGCGGGCGGGCGTTCCAGGGCAAGGGACTGGCTGAGGGCAAGCCGGCGCTTGGCGTAGTCTTCCAGGGCCCGGTCGGCATCGGTTTGGGGCTGCCAGGCGGGCACCGGGGCGGGCTGGCCCTCGGCGTCCAGGGCCACGAACACAATGACGCAATGGGTGGTGGCGACAGCGGCCTGGGTGCGCAGATCGCGCGAGAGAACATCCACGGCGATGTGCATGCTGGTGCGGCCGGTATGGATCAGGCGGGCGCGGACCTCCACCAGGTGGCCGACCAGAATGGGCTGATAGAAGCGGATGCCGCCGACGTACACGGTGACGCAGGCCTGTCCGCACCAGCCCGTGGCGCAGGCGTAGCCGGCCTGGTCGATCCACTTCATCACGGCACCGCCATGGACCTTGCCATAGAGGTTTTCATCGGCGGGTTCCGTCACGAACCGCAGGGTGATTTCATGTGGTCGGCGGGGCGTTTCTGGTGAGGTCATGGTTCCTCCGCAAATTTTACATCCGGTCGGAATCAGTCTCCCCGGGCTTCCGCGCCTTGGCAAGACCTTTCCCGGGCACGCCTGTTTCGTTGACTACGATCGGCCACATTTGGAGTGCGGCGGGAAGCGAGGCTCGGCGAGCGCCACGCCGCTTTGGGGGTTGGAAACCGAACGGTCAGTCCAAACAGCTAAAGCGGGGCCGCGGCGCCAAGCACCTTGCCCCCGCACTCCTAAATAGCCAACCATGGAAGTCGGCGGTTCGATTCCGGTCGGTCAATGAAACGAAGATGCGCCCCCTTTCCCGGGGGCAGTGTTCCGGACGGGTTGACAGGGGGCGGCGGCGCCATTATCTTTTGCGGTGACTTGAATGGCGCGGTAGCCAAGTGGTAAGGCGAGGGTCTGCAAAATCCTTATGCATCGGTTCGATCCCGATCCGCGCCTCCAATTGCCTTTGGATCATGGGCACCGGCAGGTGCCTTTTTTTGCAGAATGAGGTCGCATGAACTTCCCGCATACCCGGCCGGTGGAGGAGATTCTCGGAACCTTGGGCTCCGCGACCCGGGGCTTGTCCGCCGGGGAGGCCGCCCGGCGGCTTGCTGCACACGGCCCCAACGAGTTGCAGGAAACCATTTCCCGTCCGGCCTGGAAGATGCTCGCGGCGCAATTTACCGAGCCGATGATCCTGATTCTGGTGGCGGCAGCAGTCTTGTCGCTGTTCCTGGGCGACCTCACGGAAGCGGTGGCGATCCTGGCCATCGTGATTCTGTTCGGCGTGCTGGGGTTCATCCAGGAATACCGGGCCGAAAAGGCCATGGCCGCGTTGAAGCAGATGGCGAGCCCCGTGGTGCGTGTGCGGCGCGACGGTGTCCTGCTGGAACTCCCCGCGCGGGACCTGGTGCCGGGCGATGTTGTCCGGCTGGAAGCGGGCAACATCATCCCGGCCGACATGCGCCTGATGGAAGCGGTGAACCTCGGCGTGATGGAAGCGGCGCTGACGGGTGAATCGGAGGCGGTCAGTAAGCAGACCAAGGCACTCGTCAACGACGATATGCCGCTGGGCGACCGTACAAACCTTGCCTACATGGGAACGGTGGTGGCCCATGGTCGCGGCGAAGGAGTCGTGGTCGAAACCGGCATGCGCACGGAGCTGGGCAAGATTGCCGGCATGATCCAGGGCATGGAGGGCGTCCGCACCCCCCTGCAGCGCAAGTTGGCGCAGGTGGGCAAGCACCTGTCGCTGGCGGGCCTGGGAGCGGCGGGCCTGCTGATGGGTATCGGACTGGCGGGCGGCCATTCCTTCGGCGAAATGCTGCTGACGGCGGTCAGCCTGTTGGTGGCGGTGGTGCCGGAGGGCCTGCCGGCGGTGATTACCGCCACACTGGCGCTGGGCGGGCGACGGATGCTCAAACGCCGCGCCCTCATCCGCAAACTGCCGGCCGTGGAAACTCTGGGTTCCGTCACGGTCATCTGCAGCGACAAAACCGGTACGCTGACGGAAAACCGGATGACCGTGACCAACCTGCACACCTTGCACCGGGATTTGGTTCTGCCAAACGAGCCGGCGCGGCCCGCGCATCCCGCGCCCGGCGACGAACCGGAACTGGCCCCCCTGCTGCTATGCGCCGCGCTGTGCAATGACGCCCATCTGGTCTTCGAGGAATCCGGAATTCCGCCGCGCATGATCGGCGATCCAACGGAAACCGCCCTGCTGGCCGCCGCCGAACGCTTCGGCATCGCCACCCAATCCCTCGGCGAGGAACTGCCGCGCCTGGCCGAGTTCCCGTTCGATTCCGAGCGCAAGCGCATGAGCACGGTGCATGCGGGCAATACCGGCGATTATCCTCTGCCCGACTGCCTGGCGGCACCCGTGCTGGCCGCCGTCAAGGGCTCGCCCGACGGACTGATCAAACTGGCCACGCAAGTCATTGCGGACGGCCGCATTGTTCCGCTCACCGACGAAGCCCGCCGGAAATTCCGGGCGGACAACGAACGCATGGCCACGGCGGGCATCCGGGTGCTGGGGGTTGCCTTCCGGCTTCTGGATTCTCCGCCCCCGCCCGGCGCCGGGGCGCAGCAGTTCGAGTCCGACCTCGTCTTCTGCGGACTGATCGGCATGCTGGATCCGCCGCGCGCCGCCGTCCGCGCCGCCGTAGCCACCAGCCATGCCGCCGGCATCCGCACCATCATGATTACCGGCGACCATCCGCTCACGGCCGCCGCCATCGCCCGCAACCTGCAACTGGCGCCCGCGGGCGCCGATCCCGTGGTCCTCCCCGGCGCCGAACTCGCGGCACTGTCCGATGCGCAACTGGCCGCGCGGGTCGAGCAGGTCTCCGTCTATGCCCGCGTTTCGCCGGCCGACAAGCTGCGCATCGTGACCGCCTTGCAGAACCGCGGGCACATCGTGGCCATGACGGGCGACGGGGTGAACGATGCGCCTGCGCTCAAGCGCGCGGAAATCGGCGTGGCCATGGGCATCACCGGAACCGACGTCGCCAAGGAATCCTCCGCCATGGTTCTGCTCGACGACAATTTCGCCACCATCGTGGCGACGGTCGAGGAAGGGCGCACGATCTTCGACAACCTGGTGCGGTTCATCAAATATTCTTTCGGCGGCAACCTGGGCAAGGTGCTGGTGATGATGCTGGCGCCGGTGGCGGGGATCGGGACCATGGCCTTGCGCCCGCTGCATCTGCTGTGGCTGAACCTGCTGACCGATGGCCTGATGGGGCTTGGCCTGGGCCTGGAATCGTCCGAACCGGATGTCATGCACCGCCCGCCGCGGCGGCCGGATGCGGCGATTCTCGACCGTCCCGCTCTCCTGCATGTGGGCTGGATGGGCGTATTCATTGCGTTTGCCTCGCTGCTGCTGGCCGGAATCTGGCATCGCTACGGCCTGGGCGGCGGCGAGTGGCAGACGGTGTTGTTCTCGGCGATCGGCTTCGCGCAGATCGGACAGGCCTGGGGCTTGCGATCGCTGACAGACCGGCCCTTCCGCTTTGGACGCAATCCCGCGCTGGCGGGGCTCACGCTGCTGACGCTGGTCCTGCAACTGGGCGTGATCTACGTTCCCGCGCTGGCGAAGGCCTTCCGGCTTGTGCCTCTCTCCCGCGCAGGACTGGCGGCTACAGCGGCCCTCGGCGCGCTGACCTTCGTGCTGGTGCACGTTGAGCGGCGCCGCGCGCGGAAACAGTAACTCCGCCGATCTCACCGCGGCCGGCTGCAAGTGATCCGCAGAAGAGTTGGGACGGTTCCCGGCCGTCCAGAAATCCATTGGAATGGGGTCGTTTTTCTAATCCGGGAGCGAAGTATTGCGCGCCCGTATGCATCACCCGGATTCCGCGGCAGAATCCGTGCTCAATCATCGTCCATGTGCCCGTTGCCGGCCCGGCGGAAATGGGGATCGTTTTCGTCAAAGCGGAAGCAGACTTCCTGTTCGCGGTCCAGCACCAGGCGGGCGTTGAAGCCCTCGTGGGCGTCAGGAACGAAGGCAGCGGCCGTCACGTCGGGGATGAGGTGGGCTTCGCCATTGATGCGGAACTTATAATCATGGCTGCCCGGTCCCAGGCGCTGGCGGATTTCCCATCGGCCCAGGCCAACCGGGTTCAAGGGCAAGCCGCCCTCCCAATCGTTCAAAAAGCTGCCGACCACTTCAACCCGTTCAATGCGGGCCGGCAGCGGAATGCGCGGCAGGACGCACTGGATTTCCGGCGATGTCTCCTCTTCCGGAATAAGGGCGGCGGATAGATACACCCGTTGATAGGCGGGGGCCCCGACCCGGATTTCGTAGGCGCCGACCGGCAATTCGATGGCGAATTGTCCGGCCTCATCGGTCTGGGTGCGCCAAATGCTGCGGCCTTCGACCGCGCCGGGGGCGGGGGTCCGCGCACGGATACGCACGCTGGCTTGGACAGGCTGGTGACCGTCCCACAGCGCAACGGTTCCGCGCAACACCCGCCGCAGGGCGGCCCGTTCCGCGGCCAGCCGGGCCGCCAAATCCGGGAAATGATCCTGGACCACGTCCAGCCACGCCGCGGAAGCGGATTCATCGGAACCGGTCTCCTCGGCCAGACGCAGGAGGGTGCGGGCGGCCGCCTCGCGCAGCTCGGGGGCGGCGTCGCCGATGTTCAACAAGTCCAGATGGCGGGCGGCGGAATCGGCGAGGCGCCCCACCCGCTCCAGGCACAGCCCGGACCGCCAGCGGGCCTGGGCTGCCAGTTCGGCGTTGGCGGAAGTATCGGCCAGCACCTGTTCATAGAGAGCGAGGGCAGCGGCGGGATCGCTGGCGCCGCGTTCAAGATACAAGGCCTGTTGAAAAATATCTTCGGCGGGTTCGTTGGAACCGCACCATCCGGCGGCGGTCAGCAGGGCCAGGGCAGAGGCGAAGAAAAGCAGACGGCAGGTTTTCATCGGGCGAACTCGTAGCCGTGGGTGCGCACGGTCAGGATGTGTTGGGGGTTGCGGGGGTCGCGCTCGATCCGCTGGCGCAAGGTGGTCACGAAGCGATCCACGGTGCGTTCGGTGCCCTCGTAATCGGGGCCCCAGACGCGGTCGAGCAGTTGCGCCCGGGTGAAGGCCTGGCCCGGATGCAGCGCCAGGAATTCCAGCAGGGCGTACTCGCGGGGGGTCAGGTCCACGCGCCGGCTGTCCGCGCACAGGGTGCGCGCAGCGACATCCAGCACGAAGGACCCGAAGACGATCCGCGGCGGCGAGTCTTTCAGGGTGACGCGCAGCAGCAGGGCCTTGATCCGCGCCACCAGCGCTTCCATCTTGAAGGGCTTGCGCACGAAATCATCCGCGCCAAGCTGGAAGCTCAGCAGTTCATCTTCGTCGGCGGTCTTGGCCGTCAGCACGATGATGGGAACGCCGGAGTTGCGCCGGCGCAGCTCCTGGCAGACCTCGAAACCGCTCCGGCCGGGGAGCATGATGTCGAGCAGAACGAGATCGGGCTGTTCGGCCAGAGCGAGCTGCACGGCGCTTTGGCCATCGCCGGCGGACACAACGGCGAATCCATGGTCCGGCAAAGTGATTTCCAGCGCGGTGCGCAGCGGCAGATGATCTTCCACCACAAGGATTTTCTTGCGCGGGCTCACGCCGGGTCTCCGGATGGCACGCCCAGCGGCAGGCGGATGGCGAAGGTGGAACCGTTCGGCGGCTGGGAGCGTACGGTAATGGTGCCGCCATGCGCAGTGACCAGGCCTTTGACGATGGCCAGTCCCAGGCCCAGCCCCGGAACGCGCGCGGCCAGGCGGGAATCTGCCCGGAAATAGGGTATAAAGAGACGCCGCCGCATGCGCGGACTCATGCCCGGACCGTTGTCGGCCACTTCCAGCAGGGCCTCGGAATCCTCCCGGCGAAGAGACAGCCGCACCCGGGCGGGCGCGGCACAGTATTTCACGGCGTTTTCCAGCAGGTTGCGCAGGATTTCCGCGAGGGCTTCACGATCGAATTCACCGGCGTAGTCGGCTCTCTGAATCGCGAAGTCCAGCCGCTCGGGCGCCAAGCCGGTTTTTTCCGGGAGGCCCGGGAGGATCGCGGCCAGGAGTTCATCGAGGCGGCCCGCTTCCCGGACCAGGGGCACAGGCCCGGTGCGGTGGCGGGCGTAATTCAAAAACCGGTCGTTCAGCCTCATCAGGCTGTTGATCTCGTCCTGAACCAGTTGGCGAACCCGGCGATCGACGGGAGAACCGCTGGGGGCATCGTCCGGCTGCAGCTTGTCGGCCAGGACGGCCAGCGCGGCGATGGGGGTCTTGAGTTCGTGGCTGATGCGATCCATCACATCGGCCTGCAGTCCGGCCAGGCGCAGCGAACGCCGCAGATAAAGGAACGGCGCGACCAGGCCCAGGAGGGCCAGGATGATGGCCAGGCCCAGCAAGACGGCGCGGGTTTTCGTGTGGGTGGCCGCGAGCGCGGCCCACATCGAAACCGGTTCGGCGCGGTATTCAATGGCCCAGGCCCCCAGCGGTGCCGGCAGCCCGAGGACCAGTTGTCCGGATTCCGCGGCGGACCGACTGCCCGCCGGCGCCGGGGCCGGAATCAGTGCAGCCCGGCCGCCGTGGCGCACGGTGAATTCCTGCAGGACGGGCTCCAAAGCGGCAGTCTGCCAAACGTCCCAATCAAGTACCACTGCCAAGCGAGAACCATCATGCCGGGCATCGGGTGAATCTACCAGCAGGAGGCACTCCGCGGCATTCCCGGGCAGGCTTTCGGGAAACAGGAAACCGGAACGAAACGGGCCACCCCCGCAAACGCGAACAAACGCCTCCCCCGCGGCGCGGGCTGCCGTCGCTTGTTCGGTTTGGGCCAGCATCTCCGCCAGTTCGGAGGGCAGATCCGGCCAGGCCCGCCGCAAGCGCTGGCTGACGATCTGCAGTTCCCGCACCTCCAGATCCAGACCGCGGCGCAAACCATCGGCGAGCATTCCATCGGCCCAGTCGCGGGCCAAGGCGTCTTCGCCGGACTCCAAGGCCATTTCCACGGCGCGCAACCACGCCAGCGGCGGCGGAACCAGCTTTGGGGTCAACGCCAGCATGTTCCGGCAGGCATCGAGCGCCGCCGGCAGGTCGCCCTGGGCGCGGGCGCAGGCGGCCATTTCCGCCCAGACCGCGATCCGGATGGACGCCGGCAGGCGCGGTTCGGTCAGCACCTGCCGGTAGTGTTCGCGCGCCCGGGAAAAGTCCCGATCGGCCCAGTGCGACCGGCGCGCGGCCTGGAGTGCGGCATGGGCGGGATGGACGGCCGACAACCCGGGCAGATCCCCGATCCGGGTTTGCCGGGCCGGCCATGCCACGCGCCCGTCGGCATCCAGCGCCAGCACCGCGCGGACGGCCGGTTCCGCCGCCATCCATTGTCGGACATCGATCCAAAACCGCATTTCGGATGGCGCCGACGAATTCAGCGCGTCTCCGGCACCCGCCAGCAGGTCCCGGAGGCGGCCGTGAAGCTGCACGCCGATGTCCTGCAATTCGTGCAGGCAGGCTTCGCGCTGCTGGGCCTGCGCGGATTCGTGCAGAATTTGAACGCTTTGCCAGGCCAGAAAAACCAGCAGCAGGCAGGGAACCGCCACGAAAATCCCGAGGACCGCCAACAGGCGCCGAACCTCGCGCTGCGAATACAGGCTTGAGCCCATCATGTTTCCAAGCATTCCACGGTGATGTTACCCGATTGTTACCGAAAAAGCGGGGAAAATTCTGCAACCGGTAACAATCCGGTAGCATGAGACGGGCAGGATGGACGCGGAAACCGTAAGGAGAGCGTTATGAAAATTCATCCGCCAACATGGCTTTGTCGATTCGCTTTGGTGCTGGCCGCGGCATGCCCGGCCGGGACAACCGCGGCCGCGCTGGTGCGCGGGCCCTATGTTCAGATGGGGCATTACACCAACCAGGCCACGATCGTCTGGCGCACGGATTCCTCATCCGACAGCGCGGTGGACTATGGACTGACCACCAGCTACGGGCAGACCGCCACCGGCCCCAGCGGCTGGCAGCATGAGGTGACCCTGACGGGCCTGATTCCGGGCACCACCTATTATTACCGCGTCCGCAGCGGCGGGGCCACGCTGGCCAGCGCCAGCTTCCGCAGCGGCAAATCCCCCGGCACGCCGTTCCGCATCGGCCTCTTCAGCGATGCCCATTACGGCGCCAATCCTGCTATCGGCACGCTGCTGGCGCAAGCCGCGCCCGACCTGCTGCTGGCCGTCGGCGACGTCAGCGATGACGGCCTGTATGCGGACCTGGATACCAATATCTTCGGTCCCCTGGGCCAGGTCCTGTCGGCCGCGCCGTTGTACTGGACGCCTGGCAACCACGACGTGCGCGATGATTTCGCCGTCTGCCGGGAGGCATTCGTTCTGCCGGGCAACGAATTGAGCTACTGGTTCGAATATGCCGATGCCCAGATCGTCTCGCTCAACGCCGAAGGCCTGCCTGGCACCGGCTGGCTGGCCAACGCGCTCGCCGCCTCCTCCAAGCCTTGGAAGATCGTGTTCTTCCATGAACCCGCCTACTCGCCCGATGGCGGCCACGGCGAAGAGGAAACCATCCGGGACCAGTACGTGCCGATTTTGGAACAGCATGGCGTAGACCTCGTTGTCTCCGGACACAACCATTTCTATTGGCGCAGCGCGCCCATCGACGGAGTTCAATATCTGATCACTGGCCCGACCGGAAGCCGCACCCGCGAGGCCGGCAACACGCCCTGCTATTCCCAATGGGTGGTCAACGGCTCCGAAGCCCAGACCTTCATCCTGCTCGACATCGCCGGCACCCGCCTGCGCGTGCAAACCTTCGATGCCGCCGGCAACCTGCGCGATGAAACCGCGTTGGACCGAACCTGTCCCTTCGCGCTGGACGGCGAACTGGATCCCGGCGCGGTACAGGTGGCCGCGCGCCCCGGAGGCCAGACCATCTGGGCCGTGCAGTCGAACAATTTCCTCTATGTGGCCACGCCGGACGCCGGCGAAGGCAGCGACGCCTTCCTGTTCCTGGCCTCGGCCCCCGATGCCCTCGCGAATCCCGCGCCCTGGGGGAAGGCCGGCAACACCCTCGCCTACGACGCGTTCCTGGCGGATGAAAACGACAACAATTACAGCCATGGTTTTGCGGAAGACGGACTGGCGGCCGACGTGACCATGATCCGCACCGCCACGCCCTGGTGCAACAACGGCGTGCTGGAAGCCGTGATCGACCTGAGCGCCTACTACGGCGGCGCGGTGCCCGATTCCGTGTTCCTGGCCGCCGCCCTGTATGGCAACGCCGATGCCGGCGCGCTGGCCGCCGCCTCGCAATGCCCGGCCGGCAACGGCGACGGCAACCTCGACCCCGACGAAGTCGTGGAAATCCCGCTGAGCCCCGTTACCGGTCCCGTTGGCCCGGCCCCCTCTGCCTCCTTCTCGCCGCCGACGCCGGTGGACTGCGGATCCATCACCGTCACCTTCAACGCCGCGACCTCGGTGCTGGCCAACGCCGCCACCGTCAGCGCGTTTTACCACTTCTCCACCAACAGCGACGACTGGGTCCTGGCGGACATGTCCCGCACCGGCTCCAACACCTTTGTCCTGGTGTTCGATAGCGTGCCCGACAATGCCCCGCAACTGGAAGTTTGCTTCACCGACGGCATTCACTGGGAGAACCGCGGCGGTGCCAACTGGAAGGTCGTCATCCGCGATTGCGAGGCCCCGTTGACGGTCAGCCGCGTCACCATCACACCCGGCGTGCCGACAGTCGGTCAGCCCGTGGCGGTTTCCTACGATCCGGCAGGTGGCGGGCTCGCTGCCGCCTCCATCGTAAACATTCACCATGGCTACAATCGCACGGAAGGCTGGACCGCCGTTCCCGGTGTGCCCATGACGAAATCCGGTGCGGCCTGGACTTGTTCCTACGTCGTGCCGGAGGGGGCGCTCAGCATCACGATGTGCTTCAACGACGGCACCACCTGGGACAACAACGGCGGCGCCGACTGGGACTTTCCCGTCATGGCGGCCGCCCGGCCGCCCGTGCCCGCGGACGTGGTGATCACCAATCCCCCGGCTTCGGTCTTCCAGGTGGATCACGACATCACCCAATTCGTCCTGGAAGGCACCGCGGGATACAACCTGGCCGGAACGCTGTACTGGACGAACTCCGCCACCGGCCAGGGCGGATCCTTCCCCCGCACGCCGTTCTGGAGCCAATCCGTCGAACTGGCCGTGGGCGCCAATGATCTGCAAATCACCGGCATCATTCCGGGCGCGCCCGGCGGAGCGGTGACAATTGCCTGGGACCGCGCCTCGGCCTATACGGAGTGGGCCAATGACAGCGCACAGGGCAGCGGCTGGAGCGCCGGCTGGACCCTGTTCGCCGAGGGCGAAACCGCCGGCCACTTCCTCGACACGGTCTCCACCAACTGTTCCGCCGGCAGTCCGGCCTTCGGCCTGTGGGCGAACAACGGCGCCACCGCCCGGGCGCGCCGGCCGCTGGCGGAAGCCCTGCAGCCGGGGGATACACTTTCCTTCGTGTTGGACAATAATTGGATCAACGATGGCGGATCCTCCGGCTTCTCCCTGGAAAACACCCATGGCGAAGCGCTGCTCACCTTGTATTTCATCGGCGGGGAAACCGTCTATAAGCTGCAGGATGGCAGCCCAGAAATCCGCGAAACCGGAATGTCTTGGACCGGCGACGGGGTGACCGTGGCGTTCACGCTGGATTCGGCCACGAATTATACCCTGGTCGTTAATGGAAATTCCTTCACCGGCACGCTGATCCCGGCGGCCGGCGGAACCGGCGTCCAGCAGTTCCAGACCTGGAACTACAACTGCGGACCAGACACGGAGCGCAATGTCTACTTTAATAACCTACAAGTGACCCGGTCACAGAGCGGGGAAGAGGATGTGCATCGCGTTGCGACGGTGAGCATTATCCGGCTGTCGGGCGACATTCCGGAACCGTTCATCGCCGGCATGAACGCACCGGAAGGCGGCGGCCTGCGGATCAGCATGGCCAACAGCGTTCCGGACGTCCCATATGCCATCTACGTCAGCGAGACACTGATCCCGACCCAGAACTGGCAGTTGGTGACCGGCACACTGCAGGCCGGGAACGGAGGCACCCTCGAGCTGGTCATGACCAACGACCTGCCTGTGTGCGGCTTCTACCGGATTGGCGGCGGGCAGCCCTGAAACCCGGCGTTCAGGCCGGCGACCAGTATGGCCACATGTGATGCACCGGCCCGTGGCCGTGGCCGATGGCGTAGTCCGCGCCGGCGCGGATGGCTTCCGTGATGTAGCGCTTGGCGCGCCGGACGGCCTCTTCCATGTCGTCCCCGTGCGCCAGGCGCGCCGCGATGGCGGAAGACAGCGTGCAGCCCGTGCCGTGATTGTTGCGGGTGGCAATCCGCTCTCCCGCCAGATGAACTATGCGCTGCTCCGCGCCGAGAAAAAGCACATCGTCGCATTCCGCACCATCCAGATGGCCGCCCTTCACCAGCACGTTCCGGCATCGCAGGCCCGCCAGTTCCGCGGCGGCGCCCGCCAGTTCGTCCGCGCGGGATAACTTCCGCCCGAGCAGAACCGCCGCTTCCGGAATGTTCGGGGTGATGATCTCCGCCAATGGAACCAGGCGGGTTTTCAGCGCTGCGACCGCATCGCCCTGGAGAAGCGGGTCGCGGCTTTGCGCCACCATCACGGGATCGAGCACAATCTGCCCGATTCCATATTCCTGTAGTTTGCGCGCCACGGTCTCGATCAGTTCAGGCGAATAGAGCATTCCGATTTTGACCGCATCGACGCCAATATCCGAAAGCACCGCGTCGATCTGCTGCGCCACGAACCCCATCGGCACCGGATGAATGCCGGTTACCCCCCGGGTATTCTGCGCCGTCAGGGCCGTGAGCACGCTCATGCCGTAGCAGCCGTTGGCCGCGAAGGTCTTCAAGTCCGCCTGAATGCCCGCCCCGCCCCCGCTGTCCGAACCTGCGATGGTCAGCACGCGCCGATAGAGTTTGCTGGTCATGATTTTCTCTCCCTGCCTGAAACTATAATATTTGCAACTATTATACTATACTATTTGCAAATACTATAGCAAGAAGCCTGGCGTCTCTCGATGGCCTGGATCCTGCTGTTCAACCTGCCGCGCTCTTGATTTCCGGCCCGCTTCGATGGCCTGGCACAGTCGGGCGGCGGCGGCGCGCGGGGAATCGGCGGCGACGATGTCCGACACCACGGCCAGGCCATCCGCTCCGGCGCGGATCACCTCCCCGGCGTTTTCCCCATTGATGCCCCCGATCGCCACGACGGGGATTTTGACCGCGGCCCGAATGGCACGCAGCCCGGCCAGTCCGAGCGGCGGAGCATGATCGGCCTTGGTCGGCGTGGCGAACACGGGGCTGGCCCCGATATAGTCCGCGCCATCCCGCTCCGCGCAAACCGCATCTGCAACGGATTCCACCGAGATGCCGACGATCCATTCCGCCGGGACCAATCGCCGCACCGCCGTCACCGGCATGTCCTGCTGCCCAACATGCACGCCGTTTGCCCCTGTGGCCAGCGCCACATCCACGCGGTCGTTGATAATCAGGGGCACGCCCGTGCCCCGCAGCACCGCCAGCACCAGGCGGGCCTCGGCCAGGAATTCCCGCGTGCCGCAGATCTTTTCCCGGAGCTGCACACAGGTGACACCGCCAGCGACCGCCTCCTGAACGATTTCGGCGTTCGAGCGACCGCGCGACCGGACCCGGTCGGTCACCAGATAGAGCGTGTAGTCGATCCGGCTCATTTCAATTCTCCTGGATTCGTGCTCCCCGCTCCAGTTCCGCCGGAGTCAGGGCATGCAGGGCATCAAGGAACCGGATCAGGAACGAGCCGGGTCCCGTCGCCCCGGCCGCGGCCTGTTCCCCAGCCAGCCCGTAATAGGCCAGCGCCGTGGCTGCCGCCGAGACCGGGTCGGGATCCACGGCGGCAAAGGCGCCAATGATGGCGGTGGCGCCGCAACCGGTGCCCGTCACCCCGCCCATCATCGCATGTCCGTTGGCCACGCGCAGCGTTCGGCATCCGTCCGTAATGAAATCCAGCGTGCCGGTGATCGCCACTGGCACGCTCAATTCGCGGGCCAGGGCATTGGCTCGTTCTGCCGCCGCTTCCACGGAATCGGCGGAATCGACGCCTCTGGTTTTGGCCTCACCGCCGCCCAGGGCCAGAATCTCCGAGGCATTGCCGCGTACAAGGGCCACCTGAGTCTCTGTCAGGATCCGCCGAGCGGCCGCCGTGCGGAGCCGGGTCGCCCCCGCGCCCACGGGATCGAGGATGATCGGCACGCCCAGCTGCATGGCGCGCGTCCCGGCTTTGACCATGGCGGCAATCCAGGCATCCTCCAGGGTCCCGATATTCAACACCAGCGCCCGGGCCAGGGACACCATTTCCTCCACCTCGTTTTCCGCGTGCGCCATGACCGGCGAGGCTCCGGCCGCGAGCAGAACGTTCGCCGTAAAGTTCATCACCACGAAGTTCGTGATATTGTGCACCAAGGGCCGCGCGAAGCGGACTGCCTCCAGGTTGATCGCCGCCCGCGCGGCCCATTCTGCCTTCGGATTCATGCCGGTTCCCTCCGTTGAAATGAAATCGCGAAATACAGAGCCGCTGCCGCCGCCAAGGCAGGGAGCGACGCCCCTCCCGCAAACCCGGTCTGCGCGCACCAGTGGTAGACGCCGAATCCGGCGGCCCATGCCAGCATCGCCCGCCAGTTCACCCCGCCGCGGTACCAGTAGGACCCGCGCCGGTACAGATCCTCCGCCGCATAGCGGCCGCGCCTCAGGAAGAAATAATCCGTCAGCACCACGCCGAACAGCGGGCAGAACGCGGAACCGATGAACAGCAGGAAGCCCTCATAGCGGGTTGCGTCGAAGAACAGCGCGAGCAGCGTACCCGCCACCCCGCCCAGCAGTATCAGCGGGCGCATCCCGATCCGTGGGAACAGGCTTTGCGCCGACACCGCGTTGGAATAGATATCCAGAAACGTCGTGGTGAGCGTGGAGAGCAAGACAATCGCGACGGCCGGCACCAGCCATCCCCGGTCGCCGACCAGCCCCAGCAGCGCTGTTTGCGGCGCACCCGATCCCGTGGCAATCGCCGCGACAAGCCCCACCGCGTACATCCACGAGCTGATGAGGAAATACCCCCACCATGTGCCGCGGATTCCGTGTCCGGGCACGGCCGCGTAGCGCGTGTAATCCGAAACCAGCGGCAGCCATGAAATCGGCATAGCAATGACCAGATCCAGTCCCAGCATGACGGACATCGCCGGCACGGGGCGAACCGCAAGCAGGTCCCGCCCCCCGTAGGTCCGCAGCGCCAGCCCGGTCATGGCCAGCGACAGCCCCAGGAGCAGCACCACGCCGATTTTTTGCAACCCCTTCCATGCCCGGCTGCCGGCCAGCGCCCACAGGGTGGTCAACGCCCCCAGGAGCAGAATCCAGCCACGGGCGGCCGCTTTGCCGCCGGCGAGTCCGGCGGCCGCCTGCCCGCCGATCCAGAGCATGACGGCAGTCCAGCCGACCAGTTGCACCACGTTCAGCACGGCCGGAAGCACCGATCCGCGGTTGCCAAGGGCGCCGCGGGTGCTGACGATGGCCGGTACGCCGTGCCGGCTGCCGATGAGCCCACCCAGCGCCATCGGGGTATTGCCCAGCAGATGCCCCAGCAGGATAATTCCCAGCCCCGCAGCCAGGCCGAAAGACGCCAGCAGGCCCCCCGCCCAGATTTCGGACAGGGAAATCGCCGCCCCCGCCCAGAGCAGAAAGAAATCCCGCTCGTACAAGTTCCGTTCCCGGCTTTCCACCGGGGCATTCCGCGCCATACCAGCTCCTTTTGGGGTGCATCGGGGAGCCTGCCGCGGAAATAATGAAAACCGCGGTTCCATCGGAGAAACCACGGCTTGTCCAAGCGATCCGCTGTCCCTGCGCTGGAATGATCCAACAGGTTCCAAGGGTTATCCCGCCTGACGGGAACTCTCAGCCCTCTTACTCGAGGACACCCCTAGCGACCAATTCAGTTGTCACGGGTCAAAGTACCATCCTGTTGGCGACCGTCAAGCCCGTCCATGATCTGGCTGCCGCGTTTGTTTCAATGTTTATAAACATTGAAACAAATTACTCCAATGCGTTTTCGATCGCCGCCCGCAGCCCCGGATCATCCGGTTCGGTGCGGCTGCCGTAGCGGGCGAGGACCTGACCAGCGCGGCCGATGAGAAACTTGTTGAAGTTCCAAGAGATGGCCCCGCCGAATTCCGGATGGATTTTTTTATCGGTCAGGAAGGCGTAGAGCGGGTGGATGTCCGTGCCCCTGACGGAAATCTTGGAGAACATGGGGAAGGTGACGCCGTAGGTCAGGGAACAAAACTGCTTGATCTCGGCCTCGGTGCCCGGTTCCTGCCCCATGAAATTATTGGCGGGGAAACCCAGAACGACAAATCCGCGGCCCTTGCAGGCCTGATACAGCTTCTCCAGCCCGGCATATTGCCGGGTGAAGCCGCATTTGCTGGCGACGTTGACCACCAGCAGGACCTTGCCGCGGAACTCCGCCAGGGACAGGTCATGACCACCAATGTCCTTCATCGTGAAATCATAAATACTGTTCACGGGGTCTTCTCCTCGGGCTGGGCTGCCGGCTGCCAGCAGGCCGAGGACCACGACTTGCGCCAACCATGCGTTCATCACGGGCTTCTTCATCATGCCCCGGAACCTATGCCGGGCCGCCCCGTTTGGCAAATCCGCCGGGAGACGCATCCCTCTTTCATTGACAACGATCGGCCCAATTTGAAGTGCGGCGGGAAGCGAGGCTCGGCGAGCGCCACACCGCTTTTGTTGGGGGGGCAATCGAACTGGCAGCCCAAACAACCAAAGCGGGGCCGCCTCCCGTTGGTCGTTGTCCCCGCACTCCAAAAAGGCCGGCCGACGGGAGCAAGATGTTTCATGTCCGGTCGGTCAATGAAACGGGGATGCGCCCTCCGCCGGGGCCGGAGGAATTAATGAATTGTCAACCGAAACGCGAATCGGCAAGCTTGCGCGCCAGAATGGATGAGCCTAATGAAGCGTAATCTGGATGAACTGCAAGCCGGCCCGCACGATCTGCTGATCGTCGGGGGGGGCATCTACGGAGCAGCACTGGCCCGCGAGGCGGCCAGTCGCGGTCTGAAGACGGCCCTGGTGGAGCAGGCGGACTTTTGTTCCGGCAGTTCCGCCAACAGCCTGAAAATCATCCACGGCGGTCTGCGCTACCTGCAGCAGGCGGACCTGCCGCGGGTGTTTGAATCCATCGGCGAACGGAGCACCGTGCTGCGGACGGCCCCGCACCTCGTGGCCCCCGCGCCGTGCCTCATGCCGACACGGGGCATATTGATGAAAAGCCGCTGGGTCATGGCCTGCGGCCTGGGCGTGAACGACATCCTCAGTTGCCGCCGCAACCGCCACCTGGACCCGACGCGGAGAATCCCGAACGGCCGCACCTTGTCGCGCCGCGACTGCCTGGAGATTCTGCCGATGCTGCGCACCACCGGCACCACCGGCGCCGCGCAATGGTACGACGGACTGGCCCACGACACGGAACGGCTGGCCATTGGCATGCTGAAGGCCGCCACGCGTGCCGGGGCGACGGCAGCCAATTACGTCAAGGTGCGCCGCTTGTTGCTCGAGGGCGACCGCGTGACTGGGGCGGCGGTGGAAGACCGGCTGGGCGGCGGCACCTTCGACATCCGGGCCGGGCTGGTCATCAATGCGGCCGGGCCGTGGATCGAGCAGGTGCTGGCAGGCATCGGCCGGCCTGTGGCCAACACCGCTCCGCATCTCGCGTTGGGCATGAACCTGGTCATCCAGAACTGGCCCGTCACCACCCACGGGCTGGGACTGCAATCCACGCGCAGCAGTCGATTGTATTTCTTCATGCCCTGGAGGGGCGCAGTGCTGGCGGGCACCTACTACCGCGAGCACCAGGGGCCGCCCGAGGCCTTGCGCGTGACAGACCGGGACATCGACTCCTATCTGGATGCGATCAATTCCTGCCTGCCGGGCACCGCCATCACGCGCAATGACATTCTGGCGATTCAAGCCGGCATTGTTCCCAGCCTGAAGCCGGCCCGGCCCGACCGCGAACCGGTCCTCCTGCGCCACTACCGGCTGGTGGACCACGCGCGCCGCGACGGCATCGAAGGCCTGCTTTCCATCTGCGGGATCAAGTACACCACCGCCCGCGGGGTCGCGGAACAGGTCATCGAGGTCGCGGCGGCCAAGCTTGGCCGGCTGATCGCGCCTTCCACCACGCGTCGGGATCCGCTTCCGGGCGGCGAAATCCCCGACTGGGCCTCCTTCCGCCGCGACATGGCGGCGGCGCATGCGGACGTGCCGGCGGAGGAATTGGAGCGGCTGCTGGTGCTCTACGGCACCGAGGCCAAAGACATCCTGGCCAGCGCGGCCACGCTGACCGGAGCCGATGCGTGCATGCGGGCCGAAGTCCTGTTCACATTGGACGAGGAAATGCCGCAGACGCTGGCCGACCTCGTCTTCCGGCGCACGGGACTGGCCTCGGCGGGTCGCCCCTCGTCTGCCGTCCTGCGGGTTTGCGCCGAAACCATGGGAACCGCCCTGGGCTGGACCAACGGCCGGCTCCAAGATGAAATTGCAGCGGTCGAGAACGCCCCCACTCTTTGGCAGGCGGGATGCGCCTTGGCCCCCGATGGGACGCGCGCATGAAAAAAATCTGGATGCATCCCGGTTTTGTCCCGCTGCTGCTGGTGGCATTCATGGCCGTCCTGATGGCGCAAACGCAGCACCGGGTGGCGCGGGTGGATACGCCCCGGGGGTTTGCGCTCGACGACTCGTGGATTCACGCCTCGATTGCCAAGAACATGCTCCAGGGCCAGGGCTATGGCATCAATAGGGGCCAGTGGATTCCGCTCTCGACGGCCCCGGCCTGGACGTTTCTGATGGCGGGCGGAATGCTGCTGCTGAAGGATCCGGTCGTGGCCGGCCTGGCCGCGGCTTTCCTGTGCCAGACGGGGGCGGTTTTGTTGATCTATCTGCTCATGTTGCGCCTGACCCGCCACCGGTTCTGGTCGCTGGTGCCAGCGGTACTGCTGACCCTGAACCCGGTGCTGCTATGGGGCTATGCCTCGGGAATGGAATTGCCGCTGGTGGCATTCGCCGTGGCGCTTTGCCTGTACATCTTCGACCGCACCGCGCCGGCCGGCCGGGGCCGCATGTTCGGCCTGCCGCTGGCACTACTGCTGGCGGTCTTGTCTCGTCCGGAGCTTTTCGTTCTGGTGCCTTTGGCGATTCTGGCCACGGCCTATCAGATCTGGCAAACGCGCAGCCCTGAAGATCGGGCGTTCCTGCCCTCCGCATTCCGGATGGCCGCAATTCAATCGGCGGTGTTTCTCGCCGGGATCCTGCCGTACTTCATCTTCAACGCGACCACAACCGGGCATTTGTTTCCCACGGCTTTCCATGTCAAGGCCGGGTTGCGCGATGTGGGCCTGCTGCCGGCGCTGGCGGCGGGCGATTGGAGCCGCGCCGTTCATCTGCTTACCCTGGGAGCCTACAATGAATTGGCCAAGAACGTTTTTATTTTCACCAAGTTCAACATGATGATGACGCTGCTGGCGGTGCCGGGGTTCGTGGCATTCTGCCGTCCCTTCCGTGATCAGGACCATGGCCGGGCGGCCATGATTCTGGCGCTGGCGGTCCTGCTGCCCTTGATCACGGGCATGATTTCGCCGACCGGCGCCTTCTCAAACTACGCCGAACGCTATCTCGCGCCGTATGTTCCCGCGGTCGTGCTGCTGGGCGGCCTGGGCCTGTGGCTGCTGTGGAGCCGGCTGGGCCAGCGCACGGTGGCGGTCGCCTGTTTGCTGCTCGCGCTCGTGCCCGTCCACCAGAAATTCAAGCCAACCCTGGTGATGTATGCCCGCGACGTCAAGAACACCAACGCGCTGTATGTCGAATCCGGCCAATGGATCCGCGACCATATCGACCCGTCCATTCCGATCGCCGTCAACGACATTGGCGGCATTTCATATTTCATTGAAAACGACATCATCGACATCATGGGCCTGGCCTCTCCGGAAATCTGGCCGGCGCTGGAGGGAACCTCCACGGAAGGCAAAATGACCATCGCCCGGGCCGTGGCCATCGAGCAATATCTGCGTGACCGGCAGGTGGCCTATCTGGTCATGAGCCCGCGCTATTACCCCGACCTGCACCGCCAGCCGGAGGTCTTCGTCCCGATGATGACCTGGAACGCCGTCTTCCCCACCCAGCGCTCGATTGATCCGCAAATCCTGTACCGACTCCAGTGGGAGTGAAGCGCGGCCTCCCCGCCCAGCCAGAGCCCCGCGTCATCGCGTCATCATGGGCCGGGATTTATGTTGGAAACCAGCGATGCGGAATGCTATTGTGATTAATCAGTACCGAATTGAAGTCCATTACGTGGAGAGATCGATGACGCGAGCATTGTCCATCATCCGGGGGGCGTTGGGCGCCTGGATGGCTGCATTCCTGGTTGCCGGGTGCGAATTCACCACCTCGGATCAGAGCGAGGGCACGGTGAGCCTGGCCGAGCTGCAAGGGCAGAACGTCGCTCCGGAAACACAGCCCCCTGCGCAAACCGAATCCACCAGCAGCGCCCCGGCCACCACCCCGGTTGTCACGGGCGGCTCCGGCATCGGCCCGCGGGGTGGAGGCGGCGGGTTCCTGTGGAAGCCGGTGGGTGAAAATTCCCGCAAACTGGTGATCCTGCTGCCGCCCCAATACACCGGGCAAGTCAGCGGCGTCTATGTGGCCAATTCCAAGGGCGGCGCCATTGAGGCGGGCTCCTATACGGGCGTGGGCAACGGCAACCGGACCCACTGGCGCTTTTCCAAGCCCGGTTCGGGGTATGGCCAGAACATACTTGCCGTGGCGAATTTGAAATCCGGCGGCGCGGTACACTGGCCCATCCCCAACGGAGCATCCCGCACCAGCTACTGAGCGCAATGCCTTTCCCCGTTGTTTCCCAACCCGCATGGCCGCTGACCGGCTGCATGGAGGGACGGCAGGGGTCATGAACATCCTGCTGCTGGCGCCCCACCCCTTCTACCAGGAGCGTGGCACCCCGATCGCGGTCGATCTGCTGCTGCAAACCCTGGTCGAACGGGGGGAACAGGTCGACGTGCTGACGTATCACGAAGGGACGGACCGCGACTATGCCGGGCCCGGCACCGTGCGCATTTTCCGGATTGCCGCCCCGCCGGGCTGCCGCAACATCCGGCCGGGATTTTCCCTGAAAAAACTCGTGGCGGATGTCGCGCTCTACCGGCTGGCCGTGCGGATGACGCGGCAGCAACGCTACGACCTGATTCACGCCGTGGAGGAATCGGTCTTCATGGCCCAACGCCTCTCGCGGCGCATGGGCATCCCCTACGTCTATGACATGGACTCGTGCATGTCGCAGCAAATCGCGGATAAAATTCCGCTGGCGAAGTTATTGCTTCCGCTCATGCGCTGGAAGGAAGGCCGCGCGGTGCGAAACGCGGCGGCCGTGGCCGCAGTCTGCGACGCGCTGGCCGACCAGGCCCGGCAGCATGGCGCCCCGCGAACGGTGATCCTGCGCGACGTGCCTCTGCTGGAACCGGCCACGCCCGCCGGCGGCGCCCGGGGCTTCAGGAGGGAACTTGGCCTCACCGGCCCCGTCCTGCTCTACATCGGGAACCTGGAACCCTACCAGGGCATGGACCTGCTGCTCGACAGCTTCGCCCGCGTGCCGCGCGACTTGTCCGCGCATCTGGTTGTCGTGGGAGGAACCCCCGCGCATGTTGCGCGCTACCGGCACGCCGCGGAAAAGCAGGGCCTCCAGGACACGGTCCATTTTCTCGGCCCGCGGCCGGTCGCTGAGATGGCCGCCTTGATGGGCGAAGCGGACATCCTGGTGTCGCCGCGCATCCACGGCACGAACACCCCGATGAAAATCTATTCCTACATGGCCGCCGGCAAGGCCATCCTGGCGACCGATCTGTTCACGCACACCCAGGTGCTGGACGCGGAAACCGCCTGCCTCGCCGCCCCGGAGCCTGTGGCTTTTGCCGCCGCAATGGCGGCGCTGATCCAAGATCCGGAGCAACGCCGGCGCCTGGGTGCGGCGGCGCAGCACAGCGCCGCAACCCGGTTTTCCCGCGATGCATTCCAGCGCGCGGTGAACGACCTGTACGACGGGTTGGGCCAAAGAGGAGCTTCATCCAATTTGTAGCCGGCCCGGGGGGGGGGGGCCGGACCAAATTCCACAGAGGACCACGCCCAGCGGGCGCGGCTACAACAGATCCGAAACACGCTGAACCCGTCGGTGCGGCGGGCGGCGGTCGATTTTCCACACCGTGGAAAAAAAGGGCGATTTTTTCCACACAATGGAAAAAGTTTTTGGCGATTTTCCACACAATGGAAGAAATGTTTCCAGTGCGTGGAAATGCTCGCTTTAATTCAGCCTTTCGTTCTTGCGCTTGCGGCGGCGGGCGTATTTGCGCTTTTTGAGCCACAGGCGGATTTGGATGAGGGGGATGGCGGCGCGGGAGGTCAGGAAACCCATGACCGCGATCCGGAACGGCTTCCACTGGCCGGCGCGCAGCAGGGCGGAGGACAGGCGTTCGGTCAGGCGCTCGGCCACGGTAACGTCGTCGGGCAGGCCCCGGTCGTAGGTGGGCACCCGGCGGCCGGCTTTTTTCCAGCGGTCCGCGCGCAGGGGCGCCAGCGAGCCCTTGCGCCGGGTCTGCAACTTGTGGGTCTGGTAGCTGGGGTCGGCGGAGACGTCGTGCAGGACGATGTCGCCGGCCGCCACGGCCTGCCGGACGAGTTCAGCGCCGCGGGCGGTGCGGACCAGGAGGCGCGAGTGCGCCTTGAATTTGTATTCGCCTTGTTCGTCGCGGGTCCAGGCGTCGCTGACGGCGACATCGGCGAATTCGTTGGAGCCGTCGAGGCAGGTCTGGCAGCGCTCGGGCATGTAGAGGGAGGTCAGGTAATTGTAGGCGCCGTCCTTGTAGTTGGAATAATGCAGCGGGCGGACCTGCCCGTCCTTCAGGACGGCCTGCATCCGGCCGGGCCATTCACCGCCGCGGAACTGGAAATCGGCGATGGCCTCGCGCCGGATGCCGCGCACGGCAAGCATTTCGGGGGCGAGATTGGGTTCGAGCGATCCGCCGCAGAACAGGCCGATGACGACGTGGATTTTCGCGGCGAGGGCGGGATCATGCCGCTGCAGAAGGCGAATGCCGTGGGTCTGGCAGGGCAGGAGCGCGGCGGCATAGCGCCCCGGGCGGGAGCGCAATTCGCGCCACAAGCGGTTGACGGGAATGACGGCATAGCGCGACCCCTGGCTGGCGCGCAATTCTTCGGGCGTGGTGGCGATGAACGGTTCGGCCGCCCAGGGCCGCTCGCGGTTCATGCGGGTGACGAGACATCCATCCACCGCGCCGGATTTGAGCAAGTGGGCCAGCAGGCCGGTAACCAGGCCGCCGCCCGCGCCGCCGGAGCGGAGGGATTCGTCGGCGGCATAGCCAACGCAGGTTTTCTGAACGTAGCCGTCGAAGCCTTTGCTGACGAAGCGTTCGCCGAAGACTTGTTCGGCGAAGTCGCCGTAGATGACCTTGGCCCCGGGGCAGACCTGGCCGCAGAGGCCGCAGGCGGTGCACCGGTCGGCGATCAAGCGAGGAAATCCGCGTTCATCGAGCGCGATCGCGTCCGCCGGGCAGACCCCGGCGCAACTGCCGCAGCGCGTGCAGAGTTCATGGGCGGCGAACCCGATGCTCAGAAACGGCGCGTCTGGCGGGACGCCGCTCATGGGTTCGCGGGCGCGGCGGCCGCGGGCCGTTCCCGCCGCGGTTCCGCCGGTATGCCCCAGGCGATCATGCCGGCGGGCACGGGTTTGTTCACAAGGGAATGGGCGCCGATGATGGATCCGGAGCCGATGGAAACCCCGTCGAGCACGGTGCAATGGGACCCGATCCAGACATCGTCGCCGACGGTCACGCCGCCCTTGCTGATGAAGCCCTGACGGATGATGGGCACGTGGGGGTCGTCGTAACGATGGTGCCCGCCGGCGGAGAGGTAGGTGTAGGCGGCGATGAGCACGTCGCGCCCGATCTCCAGCCGGCTGTCGGTGGCGAGCAGGCAGTTGGTTCCCACGTCGCTGCCGGCGCCGATGGCGATGCGCCCGTTGCGGGCGCGGATGACGGTATTGCGGGAAATGAGGACGCCATCGCCGATCTCGATGGAGGCTTCCGGTCCGCGGGCATCCAGCACGGCGTTGTCGTCGAGGGCCACGTTCTGGCCGAGGCGGATGCGGGCGGCGCCCCGGATCGTCACGTTGCGGCCGATGATGAGTCCGCGTCCGAAGGCGGCAAAAAGGCCGCGATAGAGCTTGCGCCGCAGCCAGAGGCCCAGCGCGCCGCCCCACCCCGCCAGCAAGCCGGTCAGGAGTTCATAGCGGATGAGGCCGGAAAGGGATTCGCGGCCAATGGCCAGGCGGGCATATTGCCGCCAGGATGATTGGCCGGATTGATGCAAATTTTTTTGAATTTGCTGGTCGAGATGGGGCTGTTCATTCATGTAGTCAGGATTCAGAGGAGCCCGTCGAGGCCGGCACGCCTTCCAGCCTCTCGCCGGCCTGCGCGAGCATGCCGATTGCGCCTAACATAATGATTTTGAGGCGCAAGAGCAAACCCATCGCCAAGGTTAATTCGCTGCTCATGCCCAGGAGGCCGAAGAAATAGACATAAGAGCCTTCGGCGATGCCCAGGTTGCCGAGGGTGATGGGGATCATGGCCACCATCAGGGAGACGGGCAGGATGCAAGCCACGGACCAGGCCTCGGGCCAGACGCCAAACGTGCGATAGGCCAGGACAACATTGCCGACGGCCAAGGCGTAGTGCAGCGCGGTCAGTCCGAACACCGCCCAGAGGGCCGCCGGGCGCCGGCGCAGAATGCCCCAGAGCTCGACCGCGCGAACGCCGAAGCGCGAAAGCACGGCGGAGACTTTTTCCCACAGGCGCGCGGGGCGGCCGGGCCGATCGGCGCGCACCCAATGGCGGATTTTTTCCATGCCGCGCCGCGCCGGTTCAGAACGGAGGCCGGCGCGGCCCACCACCCAGGCCAGGGCGATTCCAATCAATCCGCCCAGGGCCACAACGATGCCCAGGATCACGGCGGGCTCCCGCCACAGGTTGGCCAGCCCGAAGGGCAGGATCACGGCCATGGACAACAGGAAAATCATTCCGGTGAAGCGCTCGGCAAAGACGGATACCAGCGCGGTTTCGGTTGCCTTGACCTGCCGTCCAGCCAGCCAGGCGCGCACAACATCCCCGCCCATGTTGGAGGGCACGAAGTTGGAATAGAAATAGCCGATGAAATACCAGCGGTACATCCGGGCCAAGGGGATGGCGAATCCTTGCAGGCGCATCAAGTACCACCATTTCCACGCGCTGACCGCCACCATCGTGAGGGACAACATGATGCTGGCCATGAGATAAACGGGATCGAGGTTGCGCACCCGGGCCGCCAGTTCCTTGGGATCGAGCGAATGGATAACAATGGCGATGAACAAGAGGCTGACGGCCAGCTTGAGCCACGTCATCAGGTTTTTCTTGATGCGCCCACCTGACGGCGGGGTGCTCGTCGGGGCGGTTTGTTCTTCGGGGTTTTCGTTCATCGGGGAGAAAGGCGATTCTCGAGGCGTGGCCGCGTCAGGGTGATTCGAATTGGCTCCATCGGGCGGCAAAGGTTTCGTCGCCTTGATCCAAGGCGGCGACCAGTTCGGCGCTGCGGGCGGCCTTGGCCTGCAATACGGGAATGCGGGCTTTCAAGGCGGCGGACAACTCCGCGCGGTCGTGCCATCCGCGCAGCAGGTGGCGGCGCAGGTTGTCGGCCGTGAAGTCGTCAAACGAGAGGGTCCGGTCCGACAGGCCCAGTTCGCGGAAGTAGTAGGCCACCTTGGGCTGGTAGGTGATCCCCACGACCGGCGTCAGCTCCGCGGAGGCCAGGATCAGGGAATGCAGGCGCATCCCGCACAGGAGGTCCAGATGGCGCAACACGCCCTTGATGGCGGCATGGTCATGCTGACGGTTGTCGATCAGAGCCGTATGGATCGTGGGCGGCAACCGGCGCCGCAAGGCTTCGGTGATCTCCAGGTCGTGGTGCTGCGTGGTCACGAAGACCATGGGCACGGACACCTCTTGATGGAAGCCCGCCAATGCTTCGGCAAAGATGTTCAGGAACGCCTCGGGTCCCATGGAGGTCCGGTTGGCCGAGGCCCAGGTGTCCAGGTAGCGATTCACGTTGATGCCAAGCCGGGGCTGATCCCATTCGATGCCGGCCGCCTGGAAGATGGCATCCACGTCTGCGGGCGGCAGGGACGGCGCATTGAGGGCGGCATCCGCGGCCAGGCGGATGCGGGGATTGGTGGTGCCCACTTCTTGAAGCAGGTCGAGGGAATCCTGGTCGCGGACGGTGATGAACGTCATGCGGTCGGCGACGGCCTTGAGCATCCGCCGTCCCGCCGGGGTGTGCACCGGGCCCACCCCGACATTGTATCCGATGATCGGGATGCCCCGCCGGCTGGCCAGCGGCAGCAGCAGATAGATCGAGGACAGAAAATTGAACAGCGGATTGAACAACGCGCGATCGAACAGGACCGCATCGAAAATGATCACGGCATCGGCGCGCATCAGCGCGCGGGCGGTGGGCAGGCCCAGCATGCGGAGCGCGCCGTGCCAGGGCATCATGCCGACCGGGCGGGTGCGATTTGGATAATGGTCCCGGATGTAGGCGGGGCGCAGCGTGGGAATGTCGTAGGTCAACGCCCGCCTGCAGGCGCGGTCCACGCCGTCCATGATGGCGGCGATCAAGGCCGCGTCCCCGGCATTCCGCCCGGAAGAGGAGCCCAACAAGGTAATGGTGTTCAGTTTGCCCATGCGCTTCCACCCGTGCTTGGTTGATTGCTGCATGGTTATAGCCGCAGCGAATGGTCGTTGGCAACAGCAAGGATTTCCAGTAGGATTACAGGTAGTAGGAAAATCCGCCTGTGGCACATGAACAACCGACCTATCTGGTGACCGGCGCCGCCGGGTTTGTGGGCTCGGAACTGGTGCGCCAACTGGCCGGGCGCGGCTTCCGGGTTCGGGCCATGGCCCGCCGCACAGAGCAATTGGGCGACCTGACTCATCCGGCCATCGAGCCATGCAAGGGCGATGTACGCGACCGCGCGGCGCTGGACCGGGCCATGCAGGGTGTTGCCGGCGTATACCACATCGCCGCGCTGTTCCGGCAGGCCAACGAGCCGGATTCCGCCTACCATGAAACCAACGTCCAGGGCGTGCAAAACGTCATCGAGGCCGCCGTGGCGGCCGGCGTGCCGCGCCTGATTCACTGCTCAACGGTCGGCGTGCTGGGCCATGTGCGCCAGCCCCCCGCCGACGAACACACCGAGTACAATCCCGGCGACATCTATCAACGCACCAAAATGGAGGGCGAAAAACTCGCCCTGGAGATGTTCCGGAGCGGTCGGATCGGCGGGGTGGTGATTCGCCCGGGCATGATTTACGGTCCCGGCGACACGCGGCTCCGCAAGTTGTTCCGGATGATCGCCCGCCGCCAGTTCTTCTATGTCGGCCGGGGCGACAAGCTGGTGCATTTCATCGACGTGCGCGATCTGGCCCGGGCCTTCATCCTGGCGATGGAACACACGGAACGCAACGGGGAGATCTACATCATCGCCGGGGAACGGTCTATGCCGCTGCGGGAATTCGCCGAGGAAGTGGCCCGGGCGCTGCAGGTTCCGCCGCCGTGGCTCCATCTCCCGGTCAAGCCCATGCAAATGCTGGGCACGCTGTGCGAAACCATTTGCGTTCCGCTGCGCATTCAGCCGCCGATTTTCCGGCGGCGCGTGGATTTCTACACCAAGAACCGGTCCTTCGATACCCGCAAGGCGCGGGAGGAACTGGGCTTTGCCCCCGCGCAGGATGTGCAGGGCGAAATCCGGGACATCCTTGCGGACTACCGCCAACGCAACTGGATCTAGGCTGCTGCCTCAGGGGGTCCGGGCAGTCCCGGCGAGCTGAACGATGCGGTCGTACAACTGGTCTGCAATCAGATCCAATCCGGCGCCGTTCATGTGGATGCCGTCGGCCTGCATCAACCCGGACGGATCCCGCCGGGCGAATTCCGCCGCCAGGTCCAGCAGGTCGGCCCCGGTCTCCCGCGCCACTTGGCGCGTAAGATCCACGTAGAGATCGTGCAACCGGATGATTTCCTCCACCGACTCCGCATTTCCGCGTCGAACCAACAGGCCCGACGGCCGCGCGGTGCGGGGGGCGGTAATCAGGATCGGCACAGCGCCGCTCCCGCGGATGGCGGCCACAAAGCGGGTCAGAGTGTCCACGTATTCGTCCGGGGGAACGCGCAGATAGCCGCCTGGGCGGGCGCGCGCCTGCGGCCGTTCGGAGGGAACCAGCGTCAGCAGCCATTGCCCGAAGCGTTTGTTCCTGAGTATGTCGTAGATCGCCGCGCGAAAGGATCCCATGTGCACCCCCAGGCGTACCCGGTCCGGCATGCGCCCGCCCCACCAGTGATCATTCCACCCGTAATAGAGGGTCACATAGTCCGGTTCCAGGGCCCGGGCCCGGCGCTCAAACAACCGCAAGCCAATCACACTGGAGTAGCCGTGAACCGCCATGTTGAATGCCTCCCACTGGGCCGCGGTGGGGGGCGCGGCCTGCAGCCGGGCATGCAGCCGCCCGGAATAGGGAGGGATGCCCTGGGCGGTGATGGAGTCGCCCATGCAAATGATGCGAACGGTCCCGGGAGCCTTGCGCGGTTCAACTTCGCGGTCAAGAAATCCCAGTTGGTTGACCCGTCGGCCCCGCCAGACCACACCCGGCACAAACCGCCACCGATACTCATCGGAATGCACCAGTCCCAGGGCGTCTCCGGGTTGACCGGCCGCCGTTGGTTCGGCGCCCTGGACGATGACGGGCGGTGCGTGGGCTTCGTAGCCCGCCCATTCCAACAGTTGTTCAACCACCACGAAAAAGGCAAACGGCACAAACACGGCCAGGCAGATTTTCCGGTAAAGAGCGGATTCCTCCAGCCCGTGAAGGCCCGGTATCCGCCGGCGCAACGCACCTTTCAGCCCGCACCGCAACGCCAGCAGGACCACGGGCAAGGCCAGCCATGCGCGATGCCACGGCAGCTCCAGAGGCAAGCCCGGAATCCGGAGGGGCGTGGCCAGCCAAATCGCGGGCAGCAGGCCCAGCGCCACCAGCAACATGGCATCGACCCCGCCGAGCAGAAACCGCGCGAGAGACTGACGGCGGCACATGGCCGATCTAGTATTCGACCCGTGCGGCGCCGGAGGGAATCGGCCAGTGGACAGATCCGCCTGCATTCAGATCGGCCACCGCTAGGATGTTGTTGCCGTAGGCCCCACCCTTCTGGGGAAAGCGCCAGTGGGTGCGGCCACCGTTCCCCACGCCGGTATATACGCCCACATCGAGCACTTGACCGTCACCGCTGGCGACATGGACGCTGCCGGCCTTCCCCGTGTATTGGGGCGGCAGCAGGATCACCAGCCGCCCGGAATTCTCGCCCACCGGCTTCCAGAGGAATCCACCGCCTTCCCCCTGGTCTCCGCTTCCGCCCCCATCGGAACCACTGTCATCCGACCAGCGATCACAACCAGCGGTCAGCAGCAACAACGTGGCTCCCAGAAGGACCACCCATCGGGCCGGGGGGAATGTTTTCTTCATGAGCATGTCTCCATTGTTTTCAAGCATCCGGCGACCATTCATGATCACACGGGACCCTGCCGGATGCGATCATTTCGAATGGGCGCAATATGATGATTCCCCACCCAAACCGCAAGCCCGGAGGGGGGACAGATCCGTTGCCGTATGGGTAGAGTCTGAATCACCCATCGGCCTGGCGGACTCGATTCGGGGTGGTGGATGCCGGGCTTTAGGATTGCCCCGGTTGGCAGATTGAACTAAATGTTCGCCATGTTTGAACGGACGAAGAAGTGGACGCAATCCGCGCACGTCCGCTGGGCCGGCGGAACCGGAACCGCCGCCATTCTGGCCCTGGCCACGCGCCATGGAAACGGGGCCTGGCTGGATCCGACCGTGTGCGGGGCGCTGCTCCTGGGTCTGGGAGCGATCGCCGCCACTCTCTACGCGCGCCGGGCCGCCACTCCCGACTGGGAAGCGAACCGGCCGGCGGAACCGGCCCCCCCCTGGCCGATGACCGGTTTTTTGCTGGGAATCCTGCTCTTGTATGCCGGGTCATCGGCCATTACCGACAACTGGTTTTTTCCCACCAACTGGAAGATATCCGGCGCGGCGGGAACGCTCGTATTGAAATCGGGATACTTCCGCAGCCTGATCCTCACCCTCGCCCTGGCGCTGGGATTCAAACCGCTGTTGCGCACCCCGCGGGCCCTGGCCCTGGCCTGGGTGTTCGGGGCCGGCCTGGCCGTGCATCAGTTGTATTCCGCCACCGGCTTCGGCATGATCTACCGGGTGGACAGCCCGGCGTTTGTCTATCGCTTCTGGTCGTTCCAGCATCTGTTCCCCCGGCCGGACGGCTACGATCCGAACTGGAACGCGGGCCTGCCGGTGACGGCGCTGGTCGCCAGCGGCATCTGGTCGGTGGGTCTCTGGCTGCTGCCGTTCCTGCGCTGGATTCCGGCCGAGCAGGTCTATACGCCGTTTCTCGCGGTGTTTTTCCTGGGCGTGCTGCCGCTGCTGGCCTGGGCGTCGCTGGCGTGGGTCGGGGCGGGCCCGCGGGCCCGGTGGATCGCCGCGCTGCTGGCCCTGGCGCCCACCCAGCGCTTCTGGGTGCACCTGCTGCACTACGGGACCGCCCCCGCGCTTTTTGCCATGGCCATGGCCCTGCCCCTCGCCGCCCTCGGCTACCGCTTCCTTTATCTGGAAGAGCTCCCCCGCCACGCCACGCTGCTCCTGCTCCTGCTGATCGGGTTCACGTTCCTGGCCTGGCCCGGATCGCTGGTGATCGCCATCCCTTTCCTGCTGTTGCTGGCGGGACATGCGCACCGGCTGGTTCCCGGCAAATGGAAATGGGCGTTGGGGATCGCCGCCGTGCTGGGTCTCCTGTTGCTGCCTCTTGCCATGGTGCCTGTGCGCCACGATACCATCGGCGGTTTCATGTCCGTGGCCGCCCGCAAGACTTTCTGGGAACACGTCCGCAACGGCTGGGGCGTTTTCGGTCACAATCTGCGCGGAACGAATCCCTTGATTCTCGTGCTGGGGTTCATCGGCGGCTTTGCCGGCCTGCCGCGTTCCGTCCGGCGGTTTTTCGCCCCGCTGGCCGCGATGCTGCTGTTGATGTCCGGATGGGGCGAGGAAGTGAAAAAAATCCTCCAGACCGAACGCCTGATTATTCCCGCGGCGCTGGTCGCCATCGTTCCCACGGCGCTGTGGCTGGATCGGCTGATCGACCAGGTGCTCGCCGCGCCCCCCTGCCGCAGCGCAGGGAGCGTGATACGGCGCACGGCCACTGCGTGGGCCGTCGCGATCCTGCTGACCGGCGCCTATCAGGGCGCCAAGACCTGGAACGGGAAAGGACTGGCACCGTTCCATGCCCGGCCGGAATCCAACCGCCAGCTGACGGACTGGCTCGCCGCGAATGTTCCCGAAGGCGGGCGCGTCCTGTTTGCCGGCCGGGCCGTCCACGCTTACGGCGGCGCCAAGATCGCCGCCCTGCCCTTGTTCGCCGGACGCGAAATGATGGCCGCCGACTTCTACGGTTTCTCGCCCAAGTTGGTGGAATACCAGTATCCCCCGCGTGAATTCCGCTATGAAGGCCCCGATGTCCTGTTCTCTTTCATGGAACTCCACAATGTCACCCATGTCGTCACGTGGCACGACGATTGGAAGCAAGTCTTCCGCCGCACCACAAACTATTACCGCCCGGCGCACGAAATCGGCCGGACCGCCATCTTCGAAACCCGGCTCGAACCCTCGCTATTTCTGGAAGGCTCCGGGCGCGTGCAGGCGGACTTCGATCGGATCGATATCGTTTTGGACACCCCGCAGGAGCGGGTGGTGATCAAATACAACTGGGTGCCGGGCTGGCAGGCGCCGGACGGCGTCACGCTCTTCCCGCACGACGCTGGGCGCGGAGTCGTGTTCATCGGCCTGGACCCGGGCGACCGCCGCCGCATCACCCTCCGCTACCGCCCATGACCGCCCGTCCTCCATCCCGGGGACCTCTCGCGGCGCTGGCCGTCATGCTGCTGCTGGCCGGCGGACTGCGGCTCTATCTCGCCTGGTGCGCGCACGTGCCGACCCTCGACACCGCCGTTGTCGGCCAGATGGCCCTCGACATTCTCGACGGCGGCCGCCCGGCATTTTTTGCCGGGCAGTCCTACCTCGGCGCGCTAGAAGCGTACCTGACGGCGCTGGTCTTTGCGGTTTTGCCCGCGGGCCGCGTCACCATGACGCTGGTGCCGATTGCCTTTGCCCTGCTGTGGATCGCCGCCACGTTTGGATTCTTCCGCCGGGAATACGGCGGCTGGGCGGCGGTGGCCGCCGCGCTCGTGCCGGCTTTTCCCGGCTGGCCGGCCGCCTGGTACACCACTGCGCCCTACGGCGGCTATCCGGAAACCTATTTCTTCGGCCTCGTTCTGCTGGGACTGGCCCTGCCGTTTGGATTGAGCGACCGGTTCCGGCCCACGCCGCGCCATGCGCTGGCGCTGGCGGCGACGGCCGGCATCGCCCTGTGGGTCAACTTGCAGGTACTGCCCTGCCTGGCCGCAGCCGGACTTGCCGGGATCCTGGCCTGGCGCCGCCGCCCCGTCCCCCTGCGGCCCTGGCTGGTCTATCTGGTCGTGCCGGTCGCCGTTGTCGCGGCCTTTCTGCCGCAGTTTCTGGCGGAACCGTCCCACGTCGAACCGCCCCTGTTCGCCGGCGGATCGCTGGCTGCCGCCGCCCGAAGCGTTCGCGCCCTGATCCGCCACGACCTGGCGTATTCGGTGCTGTGGACCTATCCGCCGGCCCTCCTCCACCGCCTGACCGCCGTCGGCCTGGCGCTGCTGGCCGCCGGGGGCCTCTGGCTGGGCTTCCGCCGCCGCCCCCTGGCCGCCGGCCGGACAACCACGCGGCTGGTCGCAGTCACGCTCGCGGTTTTTGCCCTGACCTATTTTCCCCATCCGATGTCGGGATTCGTCCCGCGCTATCTGATTGCGCCGGTCACCCTGCTGCTGGGCTGGTGCCTGGTCCAGTGGTGCACCGCTCCGGCCCGGTGGATGCGCCGGGCCGGATTCGCCTTCGCGCTGCTGCTGGCCGTCTACAACGCCGGAGGCATGGTTCGCGCCGCCCGCGCCCGCGCCCCCGAGGCCCGGCAGACCCTCGCGGAATTCTCCGGCGTCATCGACGCCGCGCGCGCCGGCGGATGGGACGCCGTGCTGCATGCCGGCTCGGAAACCGAGGGCTACGACGGCGCGCGGCTGACGTTTCTTTCCCGTTCCCGCCCGGTCTTTGCGTCCGCCTTCAGCGACCGGTTCCTCGAGCATCAGCTCGCCTGGGAATTCGGCGGGCGCGGCGCCTGGCTGGCGCCCCGACGCCACCTGCCGTTTCTCGCCGGCAGCTACGCTGCCGTGAACGTGCCGCTGGGAGAATTCCGCGAGGCCCCGCGCTACGTTCTGCTCGACGCCCCGGACGTCCCCCGCCGCCTGGAACGCAGCCGCCGGCCCGATTCGGTGGACGGCTGGCCCGGCCCGGTCGAAGCGCACCCGCTGTTCGACCGCGCATCCGGCGCCGCCTGGCCGGAATCCGCCGGCGAAGACGGCCTGGCGCTGACGCTGCGCTTCGACAAGCCTGCCCGCCTGGCCGGACTGCGCGCCTGCGCGCCCCATGCCGCCGGCCTGCCTTCCCGCTACGCCGTGCGCGTGCAGACACCCGACGGACGCTGGATCGCCGTCCAGGAGTGCGAACGCCGCATCGGCGCTTCCTGGCTCAGCGGAACCCGCCTCTATTTCCGGGGGCATCATCCCTGGATGGACATTCGGTTTGACCCAGTGGACGCCCTCGCGCTGGAATGGGCCATCCCGCCCGGCCCCGGCGCCCCGCCACAGCTGGATGAACTGATGGCCCTGGAATCCTCCGGCGAGGCCTGGCCGGCGGACATCCGCCTGCTGCCGCACGTCGAAGAACTTCTGGCAGAGGCCCCTGGCGCCCGGCTCATCGCCGAGCGCGGCATCCTGCGCCTACTGCACCGGGAAGCGGAGGGGCGCGACGGGATCCCACCGCTGCCCCTGCCCTACAATCCCCGCTTTTCCCGAACCCAGCCGGACGTGCAGCCGCTGACCGCCGGCCGCTATCTGCTGGTGATCGAAGAAGCCTATCTCGAAGACGCGCGCGCCGTGTTTCACCGCGCCGGCATCCGCATCGAAGAAGAACGCATCGCCGCTCCCTTCTGCCTGCTGGCGGTCACCGTGGAGCCGGCCGCCAGCGGCCAAACAGCCTGGCAAGGCTTCCGGCCCGTGCGAACCTCACCGCCGTAGGCGCCGGGGAATGGAAGTCACGTCGCCTGGCCGGCGACCGCGTCGGCCTCCTGCCGGTCCGCGCGCAGCAGGATAGGCGATCCCATGCAACGGGTCAATCCCAGCAGTCGACAGCCCCATTCCACAAGCCGGATCAAGCCAACCCACCGAACCACCCGATGCAACACCATTGGCGTGCAAAAGAGCGGAGCGCGGCTGGTCACGTGAAAGCCCTGCTCCAGAAGCATGCGTTCAATGTCCGCTTCGGGAAACACCGTGTAGGGACGAGTCGAACCGTTTTCCAGTTTCTGTTTCAAGGGGAATAGAAGCCGATTGAAAATGTTGAAGCTGCGCTGGGGCGGAAAATCAATCACAACCGCCCGCCGAGCCACCCGGCACAATTCGCCCAGAAAAGCAGGTGGATCGTCCACATGCGCCATCTGGCGGGTGCTGATCACGACGTCGAATGCCCTGTCCGGAAAGGGCAGGCGCATGAAATCCCCGGTCTCAAACCGGCATTTTCCGGCGGACACTTGGGCCTGGATGCGCCGGCTGGTTTCCGGTGCGCTGCCCAGAACCGTGAGCTGGCAACCGTGGGCGATCAATTCCGCAGTGTATTGTCCATGTCCGCCGCCCACATCCAGCACCGGAACATTGTGACCACTGCCCAATAACTTCAGTAGTGCGGTATTCTGCACCCGGAGTTGCCAGGCACCCACGGCGCCCCGGAATCGGCGGGCATATTCGTCGGATGACGATACAATGTCCGGAGCCGCGGACAAGGCGGAAATACCCGCCATAAAAAACGACAACGGATGGGCCGCCAGCCAATGCATGATATGACTGACAAACGGCAGGTGGACGATCGCACCGGCATGAAAAGGGACAACCAGAACATTCATACTGATCCGAGATATCTGACTTGCAATAATCATCCTGAACGACATGCCAAGTTGGCAGAAATCTTCGAAAAATCAAAGTTTTTTCTGGAATCCAGGCCGAATCCAGGCCGGGGCGGAGACGGGCTTTGCCGCCGCCGGACTAGGGCCCGAAATAGACGGCGCGGGCGGGACGGGACGGCAGGACCCGGCCGGTCTTCATGGCGTGGGACAGATCCGCGGCGGCATCCGGATCGTACCACCAGTAGGCGTGGGCACTGCGTTCATCGCCGAACTTGCCCAGGGGCGCATCCGGCAGGCCGAATTTGTTCCACCACACCAGGCGCGTATCGCTCTTGTTCCACAGCAAGACATAGGGCATGTCCTTGGTCACGATCGCGTCGATCCGCCGCACGATGTCATGACGCTTCTGCACGTCGAATTCGGTCCGCTGCGCCTCGATCAGCGCGTCCACATCCGGATTTTTGTAACCCGTGATGTTCTGGCCGGAGGGCCGGTCGGCCTCCTTCGAAAGCCACATGCTCTCGGGATTCTTGAAGATTCCGGCGCTCCACGCGGCCCAGGTCATGTCGAAGCTATATTCGTCCATATCCTTTGTCCACGCCGCCCAGTCCTTCTTGTCCACAATCAGTTCGATGCCGACATCCTTCAAGTCCTCCTGGAAGATGGCGGTGAACTTGTCGTCGGTGGCCCCGCGCGACAGGTAGCGCAGGCGCAGGGGCTGGCCATCCTTCGCCAGCCGCCCCGTGGCGGGATCGGCCTGCCAGCCGGCCTCGGCCAGCAGCGCCCGCGCCTGCTCCTTGTCGAAGGGGATCCCGTCGTTGGGGCACGGCCGGTTCGCATCGTACAAGTCCTCGTAATAGGAGCGGTGCAGAAAGTAGGCGTTGAACATCAGGGTTTCATTCATTTTTTCGCGGTGATAGAGGTGCGCCAGGGCGCGCCGCACGCGCGGGTCGTCCAGCGGAGGGCGGCGCTGGTTCAGGGCGATGCCCTGGAAGCCGACGGGCTTCTGGTTCCAGATTTCCTGCTTCACCAGCCAGTTGCGGTCGTACTTCTCCCCGCTCGTCTGGTTGGCCCATACGTGCGCCGTATAGACCGGAAACAGGTCGATTTCCCCCTTTTTGAACGCCTCGAACGCGTTGTCGCGCTCCTCGAAGAACCGGAAACGCAGTACATCGAAGTTGGCCACGTTCCGGAAGCGCGGCAGACCGGCCGCCCACCAGTCGGATCGGCGCTCCAACGTAACCTGGAGGCCCTCCCGGATGGCGCCGAGCCGATAGGGACCCGACACCACCGGAAAATCGAAGTTCTGCAAATTGAAGTCCTTGCCGGCAAAGGCATGTTTCGGCAGCACCTGCAGACCCGCCAGCGTCAGGAGATTCTCCCAGTGGATTTCCCTGGCGACGAACCGGATGGTGGCTTCGTCGAGGACTTCCGGGGCTTCGAACCGCTCCAGCCCGATCTTGTGCGGGCCGGTCAGGTTTTTCGGGTCCAGAATGGTTTCAAAAGTCCAGCGCACATCCTCGGCGGTGACGGGCCGACCGTCGCTCCACCGTGCCCGGGGATTCATGTGAAAGGTGAACGTTTGCAGGTCGTCGGCCAGCACGCAGCGCTCGGCCAGCAGCGGCTCCATGTCCAGCGTGACGGGATGCTGGCTCAGGAGCGTCTCGTAGAACTGGCCGAACAACTCGGCGGACATCACGTTCTGGTCAAGGTAATAGTTGAAGCTTTTGGGATATGGCCCCATGTAGACCACCAGCATCCCGCCCTTTTCCGCGAATTCCGAAGCCAGGGGATTCGGCGCTTCAACCCACCCCTCCCGCGGGAAGACCTGCTCCGCCGGGGCTCCGCATGCCAGCGCCAACGCCAGTGCCATCCAAGCGATGTTCTTCATTGCGCCAGTATCCGGCAGGCGCCTGCGCTTGAAAAGGAGGAAGTCAGCCGAAGACCGGATAGAGCCCGAAGACCATTCCTGCCCCCAATTCCGCGGTCAGACGCCACTTGCGCCCGGCGGACGGCCGCAGGTGGAATTCCTCCAGCAGGAAGGGCAACCGCATGGGCAGGTAGAGAAAGACAAACAACACCGCCAGCACCGGCAGCAGCGCCAGCCGCGGGCCCAGCGTCCCCGCTCCCAGCGCCTCCAAATCCATGATGGCCTCCCACCAGGCCGTGTAGGCCACGCCCCCGTACGCCAGCAGGAGGAGATCGGCCAGGTGCTCCTGCCAATGTCCGGGAACCCGGCGAGCCCGACTCCGGCCGCCGGCGGCGATCAGGCCGATGAATTCCTTCAGGATCAGCGCCACCATGACGCCGCCCCACCATCCGGAGGCGTCGTCCGCACCGGACCCAACCGCCCCCCAGGCATCCAGCGCCAGCATGCCAACCATCATCGTCACGATCACATGGGCAATGGTCGTGACGGACCAGAAGGCCAGCATCGGGCCCTGCGGAACGAAACCTTCATCGGCGTTCCGTCGGCGCAAAAACTGCAGTTTCCAGCGCAGCCCAAACGGCTCCAGCAGCAGGATGGCGAACAGCAGCGCGCCGGGCCACCATCGGGGGTCGGCTTGTTCCAGCCCCGCTTTCAGCGCCCGGGCCAGAGGCGGAGCCCCAAGCAGGGCATAGAGATAGAAGGCCAGCGACATCGCCCACCGGCCCAGGCCGTCCCGACTGCTGCGATCTGCTGACATGTCCGGCCTATATCATCCCCGCGCCGCGGGGCCAAGAGCCATCTTCCGCCGCGCGTCTGCACAGTTGCCATCGGAGGGGAGGACAGGATACAGTCTGCTCATGACTCCCGGCCTCAAGCGTGCTGTGTGGCTACTCAACACCTTGGGATTCGTGCTCTACCTGGTCTGGCTGTCCACGCTGGATGCCCGGGCCACCTTGCGCTCCCAGGAGGGCATCCTCTTTTATCTGCCCTGCATCCCGTTCCTGTTCGTTTACATGCTGATGATCAACCCCAGGACGGGCCCCAAAGGCAAGCCTTGGTGGCAGAGCGACGAAGACTACGAGCGGGAGCAGCGCGCGAAGCAAGCCGCCACCCTTCCGGCAGCCCCCGGATCCAAGCCAGGCAAGCCCTCATGATGTCCCCCGAGCGCAAGATCACGCACCTGTCCATCTGGATCAATATCCTTCTGACAGGTCTCAAGTTTGTCGCGGGCGTGTTCGGCCGCTCCCAGGCGCTGATCGCTGACGCCATCCACTCGCTGTCCGATTTCGCCACCGACATCGCCGTCCTGGTCGGCCTGCGGTTCACGTCCAAGCCGGTGGACAAGGACCACGCCTATGGCCACGGCAAGTACGAAACCATCGTCGCCGCCGTCATCGGGGTGGCCTTGGCCTACGTGGGCGTCCGGATCGCCGGCACGGCCATCCAGCGCATCTTCCACGCCATGCACGGAGACGCCCTGACCATGCCTTCCGCCTTCGCGTTCTGGGCGGCCGTCCTGTCCATCGTCGTCAAGGAATGGCTCTACCGCGCCACCCTCAAGGTCGCCCGGAGCACGGGCAACGCCTCGCTGGTCGCCAACGCCTGGCACCACCGCTCCGACGCGTTTTCCTCCATCGCCACGGCGGCGGGCGTCGGCGCGGCCGTGTTTCTCGGCAACGATTGGCTCATCCTCGATCCCATCGCCGCTCTCTTCGTCAGCATCTTCCTGCTCAAGATCGCCTGGCGGATCATCCGGGAACAGCTCGGTGAACTGACCGACCAGAGTCTCGCCCCCGAGGTCTGTGCTGAAATTCTGGCCTTGGCTCGCGGCATCCCGGGCATCGAGCAACCCCACAATCTGCGGACCCGGATGGTCGGTCGCCATCCCGTAATCGACCTGCATGTCCGCCTGCGGGCGGACCTGCCGCTGCGCGAGGCGCATGCCATTGCCACCACCCTGGAACACGCCCTTCAGCACCGCTTCGGACCGGAAACGATTGCGAATCTTCATCTGGAACCTTATTATGTTTAGATTGGTTTCGTTTTGAAAGGCCCCCCATGGAACAAGGCTCCAGAACCCTGCTGATCATCCTGTGCGCCGCGCTGCTGCTGGGCGCGCTGGTCGTCGGGTTCAACCCGGCGTACCGCCAGGCTTTCCTGTCCATCGCCAAGGGCCGCCCCGCCGAATCGCCGATCTGGAAATCCAACAGCCAGTACTACCCGGACATCGCGCTGTCCGCCCCTGCCGCTGCCGCCCCGGAGGCCCGCCATGACGCAGAATAAGCTCATTGCGGTCTGCTATTTCTTCATCATCGGCATCACCGGCGCCATGGCCTGGCCGTTGGGCCCCGCGGCGCTGTCCGGCCTGTGGTACGCCACGGCGGGGCTGGGCGCCCTGGCCGTCGGCACGCTGGTCTGGAGCCGCCGCCGGCGCGTCCCGTCCGCGGACGAAGCGCCCCATGCCGCGCCGGCGCGCATCGACGCCATCCAAGTCGGGGTCTGGATTCTCCTGCTGCTCGCGGCCTTGGTATTCGGCTACACGCGCTATCTCGCCATGATCCAATCGCCCGACCGCCTGGTTGGACAGCTCCGCATCGCGCCGCAGGGCGCGGCCTGGTCGCCCGGCGCCGGCATGTCCGGCACCTCGTTCCTGAAGGTCAAAACCCTCGCCCCCGTGGCGGAGGACATCCGCCTGCGCCTCCGGGGGCGGCTCGAAGCCCTGCAGCCCACGCGCGACGACCAGGGCCTGCCCGTGCTCTCCGCCGATGGCCGCTGGACCTTCACCCAATTCAACGTGGACCAGCAAAGCGATGAAATCGAAATCCCCGCCGGCACGCCGGCCGGTGCCGAGCTGCTGATCCAGCAGCCCTTCACCCATTTGGATGCGGTCGAGCTGCTCAGTCCGCCGGCCGGCGGGGCCCTGGCCGTGCTGCAACCCGTGAACACGGTCGCGCTCTTCGCCCGCAGCGGCCGCAACGTGGTGCCGGTTTCGATCCTCGGCCGCATCACGGCCGACCCGTGGGTCTATTCGTTCAAGACGGTCCTGGCCGTCACCCCGGACTACATCCAGTACCAGCCCGACGGTCCCTATTTCGCCATCGACCGCCAAACCATCCGCGTGACCGTCAATCCCGACATGCCCGGCTACGAACGGCTGGCCCGTTCCGCCGCCTACGGCTATGACGTTGCGCTGACCGGCGAGCTGATCGCCCCGCCCTCCGCCGCCAACGTCGGAGCCTTCGACCAGGCCCGTTACCTGCGCAACTACAACATCGGCGGCCAGATCATGCTGCGCACGCCCCTGGACGGCTCCACCGCCCTGTCCATCATCGTTCCGCAGGGCGCCGCCGAGCCTCGCGCCGGCAACAGCCTTGTCGAGTTCTCCCTGTATCTGCGCGACGAGATGGTCCGGGTGATCAAGCAGACCATGCCACAGCCCAATTCCGCCTTCCTTGGCGCCGTGACCGTCGGCCTGCGCTACGGCATGCAGAACACCGTCTCGGTCGCCTCCGACGATTATGACACCGCCGCGGTCGCCCCCATCCTCGATCTGGGCCGGGATACCGATGCGCTGATTGCCGACGAGTTCCGGGCGTCGGGCATCAACCATGTGCTGGCCGTCTCCGGCCTGCATGTCACCATCATCACCATCATGTTCATGGGCATCTTCACGCTGCTGAAGGTGTCCCGTAAAGTCTATGTCCCCTTCGTCATCTTCGCCCTCGTCATCTTCGCCATCATCACCGGCGCACGCCCCTCGACCCTGCGCGCGGTGATCATGAACTCGCTCTTCCTGCTGACCTGGGGCTACCTGGACCAGGGCGTGCGCTCTTCGGCCCTGCTGGGCGTGCCCGTCGCCGCGTTCATCATCCTGCTGCAGAATCCCGCCATGGCCGTGGATCCGTCGTTCACGCTTTCCTTCGGCGCGATTCTTTCGCTGGCCCTGCTGACCCAGCCGTTCTTCGACCTTTTCAAGAAGTTCCACGGGAATAATTTCATCGCTTTGGTCCTGATGGTGGCCGTTCTCACCTTGGCCTTTGCCGCCCACTGGCTGCTAGTGGTCACCGTGCGCTTCTGGCTCGCCTACGCCCTGCTGGGCATCGCCCTGTTCGGGCTGGCCCGCTTTCTGGACCGCCGCAACATCCATCCCATCGGCCACTATGGCTTCGCGGACATCCATCCCGGCGTGGCCGGTTTCATCGCCGCCCAGTTTGGGATGCAGATCGGCATGATGATCCCACTGTCGGCCTACTATTTCTACCGCTGGCCGGTCGCCGGCGCCTACGCCAACCTGCTGGCCATTCCCCTGGTCGGCGTCGTGCTGCAGCTCTCGATGCTGGCCGGCCTCATCGGGCTGGTGCCCGGCATCGGCATCTACCTGGCGCTGCTGCTCAATGCCGCCAACTGGATTTTCTCCACGATGTTCCTGCTCATCGGCCATTACTTTTCGCGCTGGTTCCTGTATCCCTTCGTCGCCCGGCCGACCTTGCGCTGGATGTTCGTCTACTATGCCGGCGTCTGTCTCTTCGTCTGGTGGCGGCCCATCTGGTTCCGCCTTGTCCGGCCGCGCTGGCAGAAAGCCTCCACGGCCGGCCGCCTCGTGGCAAGCGCCGGGATCGCCCTGCTCATTGCCGCGCTTGTGCTGTCCCTACAAAGCCAGAAGAAAGCCCTGCGGCCCGCCGGCGAACTGGCGGTCACCATCCTCTCCGTCGGCTACGGCTCCGCCGTCCTGGTCGAGGCCCCCGACGGCCGGGCCATCCTGATCGACGCCGCGTTTGTCCAAACCGATCGCGGCCGCCGCAACGATGCGGAACGCACCATTCTGCCCCATCTCTGCGCCAAGCAGATCAAGCATCTCGATGCCCTGATCCTGACCTCGCCGGCGCCCGAACGCACCGCCGGCGCCGCGACTATCCTCCAATACCTCGACGTGGATGAGCTCCTGCTTCCCGCCGCCGCCCGTTCCGTCCTGGAAGGCGGCGCAACCGCCCGCCTCCTCGACGAGCGTTCGCCCCGCCGCCTCAAACACCGTTTGTCCGCCACCACCATCGAATCGCGTTCGCCGGTCGCCGGCGAGCGTTTGTTCGAGACCATCTGCGATGGCCAGCCCTTCCATGTCGAAGTCCTCGGCCCGGCCCCCGGGAATGATGCTGCCCCGCTTGTCCTGCGCATGGTCTACGGCAACTTTGCCATGCTCCTCCCCTCCGATCTGACCTTTGACCAGCAGCAGGCCTTGATCAAGTCGGTTCCCGCGGAACAGTTGCGCGCCAATGTGGCCATCGCCCCCGGCCACGGCACCACCGGCCTCGCCGACATCACCATCGGCATCCCCGACGACATGGACCAGCGACTGGCCGAAACCACCGGCGGCCTGCTGAAGGCCATCGCTCCCGACACGGTCGTCTTCGAGTTCGGCAATCCCCGCCCCGTTGTAGGCATGAAATACAAGTCGGCGGTCAAGCTGCATGGCGCCTCGCGGCGCGCCGCCGAAGATGCCTTGCCGCAGGCCAGGATCTACGCCACCGACACGGATGGTGCCGTCACCATCCGCTCCGACGGCGTCGGGTACGAACTCCATGCCCGGTACGATGCCGATGTCGGCCTCGCCGACGCCCCCACCTCCCTCGAAATCGGCTGGTAATTCCCGCCCGCGGCCTTTCCTGCATCAGCTCTGACACATCCAATCTCAGATGCGCCTCTTCTGCTCCACACTCCGCGCGGAGATTGGATATTCCGGCGCGGGCCTGCTATAAGAACCGTGCATGAAGCTGCGGATCGCCAAATTTCTGGCGGGGCTGCTGCTGCTGCCTTTGTGCGCGGCACTGGCAATGACCTTATGGCGGGCCATGGTCATCCTGGCGCAATCCCCCGCCCGCCGACCGATGCTGCCGGCATTTGCCTGCATCTCCGGCATCGTCATCTGGGCCATCATCTGGCTGTTGCTGCCGCCGCTGACCCGCACCTATGTCCTCGGTCATGAGTTGACGCATGCCCTTTGGTCCATGCTTCTGGGCGGCAAAGCCTCAGACCTGAAAGTCACCGACCGGGGGGGCAGCGTGCGCGTCACCCGCAGCAATGCCTGGGTCACCCTGTCTCCGTATTTTTTCCCCCTCTACACCGTTGGGGTGGCTCTGGCCTGGATCTTCAGCGTGTGGTTGTTCCCCGCCATCCGGCCCTATGCCCCGGTCTTCCTGTTCTGGATCGGCCTGACCTGGTCATTCCATCTGACCTTCACGGTGCGCTTCCTGGCCTACAATCAGCCCGACATCCGCGAGCATGGGCGGCTGTTCTCCTATGCGCTGATCGCCGCACTCAACCTGCTCTCAGTCGCGGCGGCCCTGACCGCCATCAGTCCCTGGACATTTCCGGAAGCGACCGCTGACCTGCTTGGCAACCTGCGGCGGCTGGGGACCGCCACCCATGTCTTCTACGAATGGATGCTGACGCGGCTGCCGGCTTTTTCGTGAACCGCTCCGCCTCGCGGAAATGAAGTCCGCCCCGAGGGCGGGCCGGCTCCATTCTGAATCCTGACTTCTGAATCATGAATTCTTCTTATTGCCCCATCCAGCGCGTGGGCGGCTGGTAGAAGTTGGTCGGGTGGTAGGTCCAGATCCAATGATTGCCCAGGCCGCCATTCACGGAAATGATGATCAGGATGTCGTTGGGCTTGAAGAACGGCCCGTTCACCGGGAGTTGACTTCCGACAAAGCGCCATGTCCCGGTGGAATCGCAGAAAATCTTGGTGCTGCCGCGCACTCCTTTGGTGGAGGTGTCCACCGTGTAGATCTGATCGCCGTAGGACGGCGCGCTGCCCGCCGGGGTCTTAACGAAGCCCGATGCAATCAGGTTGAGGTTGCTCGGATGCGTCGAGACCGGCAGGTTCAGCGCCACCAGATTGTAGACCGGCTGGTTGGTGCGGCCGGAGATCATTCCCGTATATATGATGTTGGTGAAGCTGCCGTCTTCGGCCGGACCGTTGGTCGGAACCTTCAGAATGGAATGCCAGACCATGGCGGGAATTGAAACACCCGGCTGGCTCTCGTCGGAGGCGGTGGTGGTGGCATAGCCCCGGCCCACCAGGTTGGTCGGCAGCGTGATCGAGAACCCCCGCTGGAAGAAATCGGGCGACTGCTCGACGTGTGTTACGGGCGTGTACGGGTTCGTGACATTGTACCAATTGCCGTCGAGGCCGAAGAAATAGGAATCGGTCGCCACCGCTTTGATGCCCGACGCATAGAATTCGATCTTGGTCGAGCCCGCCGCGGCGCTTTCGCCGGCCGGCCAGATGTTCGTATCGGTCCCGAACACGCCGGAGAAGGTGTTGGTGAAAGGCTGTCCATGCAAGCCCACGTAGTTGAATCCTTCGGAAATGATGAGGTTGTGCAGGGCGTACACGTCCTCGCTGGCCAGTGGCCGCTGCGGCAGACCGCTCAGGACGTTGGTTCGTTGCCAGCGGTCCTTGTAGGACGCGCGATAGAATCGCATTTGACCGCGGTCGCCCGAGAGACCGACATCCTGTCCCGGCGCATCCGTGAACCAGTTGGTCTGGATCGTGCCAACCTTGCTCCACGTCCAGTTGGTGTTATCCTGGAAGGAAGCGGCGTCTTTGTAGATCAGGTCGTACTCCTTGGTGACGCTCGTGTACTGTCCGTACGCGTTGGTCTGTCCCGCCGCAATCCAGTACAGTGCCGCCCCGCTCTTGTCACCGGTCCGCAGGTTGTTGTTCGTCGGGAAGGCGCTTTCGATCATGCTCCGCGCCTTGAGCACGCCCTGGGTCACCGCGAACCGGATGGTGTTGTTCGTGGCCCAGCTGGTCACTCCGGCCGGACCTTCGTTCCCGGCCCGGTCCAGGCCGACCACGATCACGGCGTAATCCTGGTCGTAGTCCAGATCATAGAGGCGGATTCCGCCCTGGTAGGAATTGGTCAGGTCGAGATAGTCGGCGCCGGAGGCGGAGGGATCGGTGATCGCGTTCGTCGCGGTGACGCTGGTCCAGGACTGATAGGCCCCGGTGGCAATGAAGTTCGTGAAGATGAACTTGTCAGCCGGACTCTTGAGATAGTCGTCGAGAGGCACCTTGTTGATGTCAAAGGCTCCGTAATAGATCTTGTAGCTCTTCCACGGCGAGAACAGGTCCTGGCCCGCGAGAGGATTGGGATGGTTCGGATCGTTCCGGTCGTCAGGCCCGACATCGCCCGAGTCCCATTCCAGGTCGAACTGCGTGGTAGGATCGTCTACGCCTTCGGTGGAAGCGGTCACGTCCGGAACTTCGGTCGGCGGGGTGATGTCGTAGGCAATTCCGAAGGCGGGGATGTAGGCATCGTCCGGGACGCTGCTGGCCAGGCGGTCGCCCGGCCGATTGTTGTCCCGATCCACCGCGAACAGATAGTTGGTGGTCAGGCCCTGCTCGGTCGCCGTGAAAACCGCCGTGACTTCATTGATGGGCGAGCCATCCTCCAGCAGCTCAATTTGAATCCGGATGTCATCCCAGTAGGTTCCGGCCGCGGAAGACAATTCCACCTCGATTTGATCCACCGCGGAATCCAGGGCGGTTGCGGCGGAGAGGCCGTTCGACCACCCCCCGGCCGCGCCGGCGATTTCAACGTGGAAGGTGGCGCCCGAAACAGGATCTCCATTGGCGTCGAGCCCTGTGACCGTGAGAGTGCCGGTGCCCGCGCCGCGATACTGCGCGCCAAGAACCGTCACGCGCGGCACCCAATGGTAGTCGTTGCATAGCGAAACCGTCTGGACGACGGTGGCCCCGGTCATCTTGAGCGAATTCGTGCCTTCAAAGGATTGTTCCGCCGTCACGACCGCGCCGGACAACGTCCAATCGGTCGCACCGAGTTCGAAACCATAATTGGCCAGGGCGCCCTCCGCCGGCACGGCCAGCGGAATGCCCAGATCCGGTCCGATGCCGCTCGTGGAAGTCGCGGTGCGGTGCTCGCCCACGCCGGTCACCTCCAGGTCGTCGGCGGCCTTGACCCCGTCCGCCGCGGGCTGGAAAGAAACGCGGAATTCGGGGGTATTGGTCCAGGCGGCCGTGTACCGGTCCAGCGGACCGGTGAATTCCGCTCCGTTGACGGTCACATTGGTCGGCTGACTGGGTTTGACGGTATCGTTATCGAATACCTGCAGCGTTCCCAGGGCGACATCCAGGCGGGCGCGCTGGTCCCCCCCCCGATTGTCATCCGCATCATAGAGGCTGGCGGTCATCAGGTGATCTTCCCAGACGGCCGGATACGGCAGCCAATCGCCCACCTCGGCGTAGGAGAAAGAACTGAACGCCCAGGTGCTGGTGGGGAACTGCGCCGCGATGCGGGTTGACTCCAGCCCCGAGCTCAGGTCGCTGCGATAGTTTGCCGTGTTGTTCGCCGCGACGGCGCCGATGGTCAGCGAACTGTTGGTGATGTCATAACCGCCGTTGACGGATTCCTGCGTCAGGGCGGTGCCGCGCTGGACGCCCTTGATGGTGCGCCCTTGCCCGCCGCCGCCGGTGTCGTAGAGCGGCAGCACCACGCTCAAGGGCGCAGCCGCGGTCACCTTGGCCAACTGGCTGTCATATACCCGGTTGGTCAAACTAGCCAGTTGCGCGGGTGAATTGGTGTCCGCCAGAACGGTGTCCCCGTTGATCAGCAGGTTGCTGCGGGTTGCAGCCCCCGGCAGACCCAGATAGATCCGGGGAATCGCCCAGTTGGAACGGGCCGGGCTCCAACTGCTCTGGATGTTGGGCTGGCCAACGTCATTGTCGATGAACGTCACATAGCCAATCCGGACGTTGCTCAGCTCCAGATTGTCAATATTGATCCCGGTCCCGTCTTGGCGGTCATCGTCCTTGTCCCAGACCGAAACGATTCGGAATTCGTTGATCACGCCTTCGTAATCGTTGAACAGCGCGGCGGCCTGCCCCAGGGAAAAAGTCCATTCCAGCGCGGCATCGGGCCGATTGGTCGTGTTGGCGGCCAGATCCTTGCCCGTCAGCCAGCCGTTGGTCGAAATCAGGTCGGCCAGGGCGTTCGAGAAGGACAAGGCCGGCACCGTCCAGCCGCTGAAGTCATACAGGTTGACCCGGGCCGTGATGGAAGTTGCCGCGGCCGCCTGCAACTGCTCATCGTTGATCCGGTATTCCCGGTTGTTGCCGCTCGATACCGCCTTGGTAATGACCCCATTGACGAAAATGCCCAGCGGGCCGCCGTAGAGATAGCCGCGCACCGGCCGGGCCGTGTCCTCGTCATAGAGAGTGGCCGTGGTGACATTGGTGGCCGTGCGTGAATCCCCCTCGCGATCCACGTCATAGTCATCCACCCAATAGCGCGCCTGGTAAACCAGCGCCCCGCCGCCGGAGCCCAGCACGATCTGTTTCTTGTCGGCCGCGGGCGCCGTGTTCGAGATGATGGTCGCCGTGGTGGCCCCGCCATTGACAGCGAGCCCGTTGGTCAGGAAGGCGTTCGTCACCGGCACGCTTCCTGAGGACACATTCCAGAAGTCCACCCGCGGCGCCCGGCCCGTGTTGGTCACGGCATACAGCCCGCTGTGGCTGTCGTGGGCCGACAGCGCGAAGGTGACCGTGCCGCGCGCCAGATCCTGGTCCGTCACCTGCGTGCCGCCTTCGGGCCCGAGGATGTAGCCCGAAACCGTCAGGTTGTCGATGTACCAGTTGGCGTTCTGTTCCGATACCAGGTGGTTCGTGTCGGCGACGCGCGCCAGCAGTTTGAACAGGACGGTGTCCGTTGCCGCCGCGGTCATCGCCACACTCACGCCCGAGGAGATCACCAGGTAGTTGTTCCAGTTGGTGCCCATCAGGTTTTCCGGATCGTACAGGTCGATGGTGTTCGTGGCCCAGAGAGTTTCGGACCCGCCTGGCATGGTGCCGTACAATTCGACCAGGTCCGGGCCGTTGGCGCTGCTGACCCGAGTCTCGAAGCTGATGGATTCCGCCTTGAAGCTCCGGCCCGCCGCCGGCGTCAGGGTGAACGTGAGATAGCGGTTGGTGGCCGTCTTGTAGAACTGAGCGTTCATGAAAAGGTTGGAGGTCCCCTGCAACGTGGTGCCGGGCGGGCCGTTCACGATGTTGCCGGCGGTCATGTTGGCCGCCACGGCCGCAGGACTCAAGTCCGCCGCGCCGCTCGGGAAAGTCCATTCCACCAGGTTGGTCAGCACGTACTCCCGGGCCAGGCCGGTGCCGGTCACGGTCAGGTTGGTGAGCACCGGATTGGTGGAATCGTCGTCAAAGACCCGCAGACGGCCGAAGGTCGTAAGCGCCGACGCCTGGTCATCGTCGCGGTCGTTGTCCACATCGAACAGGTTCAACTGAATGAAGTTGGTGTGGCCAACCGGGCCGGCCGGGTCGGCGGCGCCCCACAGAGCGGTAATGTCAGCATCGGCCAGCGGAGAGAAGGACCAGGTCAGCAGGGTATGGGCATCGGTGGTGTCGTTGGTTTGGCTGGCGGCGGCATTGAAACCCGCCCAATTTGTTTTCCAGCCCGCGACCACGAAGGAAGTGTTGGTCAGGGTCCGGCCCTCAGTGACATATGTTTCGCTGTTACCGGCGGCTACTCCCTTGTAGTATTCGTCATAGGCGTTGAAGTTGAACCAGAGCGCGCGGCCAGTCAGGTCGCCATCAGACACCTCATAGAGCACATCCTGGCCTTCCCCCACGACGTAGTTCAGGCGACCGGCGGCATTGGAGACCACCAGCGATACATTCGTGCCGCTGTTCTCCAGGCCCAGGTTGGTGGTGGCGACCGGTGCCCGGATGTCATCGTCCGTCACGCGGATCTGGATCAGGAAGTTCGTCGTGATGTTCCGCACCGTGTTGGGACCGTCCTGGCACCAGCCGCTGTAATACGGCTCCGCCGAAGAGGAACTGACGAAGCTGTTCCAACTGCCGTATTCCGACCAGCTGCCGCCGGAGGAATAGGCATCCTCAGCGCTGAGCGTAAGATAGTACTCGATCGTTGGATCGTAGTTGGTCACGTTGAACGCCGCGCGAACGTAATTGGTCATGATGACATCGGAGTTGCCGGCAGCCAAGGTATTGGAGGCGTGGAAGGGCTTGTCCACGCCCCACAGGTCGTTGGTCGTGCCGGTGACCGTGTCAATTTCAATCAAGTCCCAGTTCGGCGATACTCGCCCATCCGTGCTGATGATGTTGTAGGCAAAGCCGCCGGGCCCGTTGGGCGGAGAATCCGCATCCTTCATCTGGTTGGTCGCGTAAACACCGCTGGCATCGTCCCAGCGGATCACGAAGCCAAAGATGTTGTTCGTGTCGCGGATCTCGCTGTCCAGCACATCCTGAATGTAGCCGTAGCGGGCGATGCGCTGGTCATAGTCACCGGCCAGATAGCCGACCACGTTCGTGCCGATGTAGACCAGAGTAGGCTGCGGCCCGTCCGCATCCAGCTTGCCGACCACCCGGAACCAGCGGGTCGTGGCCGCTGACAACTCGCCGGCCGTGTCGCGCGCCCGCACCCGCCACCAGTAATACTCGGCCGAGGTCGAAAGGGTATAGTTCGTGGTGTTGGCGTCCAGGTTGACCCGCAGCTCGATCGTCCCGTTCTCCGCGCCCGACACGCCGTTGAACTGGTCGTTGGTGCTGACCTCCAGCAGGTAGCCGGTGATCTTTCCGTCGCTGTCGCTGGACGCCTGCCACTCGAGGGTCGGGTTGGCCAGCGTGGTGGCCGCGTTCGTGGGCGTGGTCAGCACCGGCCGGGACGGTTTGACATTGTCGGACAGCCCCGCCGGGCCGAACTTCACGTCGAACCAGAAGTCGATGTCCCCGTCGCTGATGTCCTCCTCCCAGGCCGTGCGTTGCAGCGCGTTGTCGGTCACTGTCCACGGCGGGATGGAGATCGCGTCAATGGCGTCGATCGATCCATCCGAATTGATCTGGAGGGTTCCATCGCCGTCGTTGTTCCACGCGCCGGTGTTGAGGAAAGTGGCCACGGTGAACCGGCCCACCAGGGTGCCGGCCAACCCCAGGTCGGCGCGCGGGACCTTCAGCTCGATGGTGTCATGGACGGCACTGATCACCGCGTTGGTCTGGCTGTTGGGAGCCCCGGTCGGCGGCGCATGCCAATCGCCCCGGTCGGTGGAGAACAGCTCGACCTGCGGCGCGCCGGCGGCCGAAACGTAATGCACGTTGACCTGGTATTCAGGGAAGTGCTCGTTGTCGCCCTCGCAATACTGCCCGCCGATCATGTTGTTGCCGGCATTGTCGCCCAGGAAGGTCTGGCCTGTGCTGCCGGTGTTCGTACGCGTATCCACGCCGATGGCGATGTACGGCTTGGTGATGTCGGTGATGTCGCTCATCCGAACGAGGAAATACACCCAGGTGTCGTCGGCAAACACACGGAATTCCCGCAGGTCGCCGTTCGGATGATCGGCCTGTTCCGGCCGGACCTCGCCTTGCTTGTCTGTCCAGATGAATTCCTGGACCGAGCTGGCCGAGTTGTTGATCGCCGCGGAAGGCGATCCCACCCAGTCGGCCGGGCTGCCGTCCAGGATGATTGTCTGTCCCCCGGCATCGGTCGTGGCGCTGGCGGCGGCATAGGTGACGGAATAATACGACCAGTTTTCGGAGAAGAACCGGTAGTAGTAGGTGGTGCTGGGGGCCAGGCCCGTGTCGGCAAACGCCTCCAGGTTGCCGCGATAGACGACGGTCCCGCTTCCGCCCAGCAAGTCGCCGGGATTGTAGGTGGTGCCGTTTTCCGGCGTGCTCCAGCCCGTCTCGGCAGTCTGCCGCACCACCAGCACATCCTTGGCCCAACCCGAGACTCCGCGCGTCCATTCCAGATTGATCTGGCTGTTGGTATTGCTGGAATCCTTCGCGGCCGTGACAGCCGTGGGCGGGTTGAGATTTTGCACCATCACGACAGGGTTGTTCGTCCGCACATCGGCACACCCGCTGCCGACGGTCACATACCGGCTGGTCATTGCTCCGGCCGTGGTCATCTGCACTTGATTGGTCCAGGAGCTGTTGTTGTTGGCATTCTGCCACCAGGTCATGGCATAGGAGGCAGAAAAGGCGCCGTTCTGGGCCCAGTCGAACTCAATGGCCGCACTGTGCCCCAGGCTGATGGGATAGGACTGGAACTGGAAATTCTCGGTGTCGCCCAGCCAGACGTTGGTCGCGGCGGTCCACGCCGCGCCATTGACCATGTTGCTGCCCGCCCACGTCGGGCAGGTCACCGTCAGCAGTTGCGACCAGTTGGTGGCAAAGCGGATCTCGTCATAGAACACCTTGCCGATGGTGTTGCCCCCGTCGGTGGAACCGGCATTGAGCTGGATCCGCGCAATGTTGTCGATACCCGCCATGGTCTGGCTGACAAGCCAGCTTGAGGGCTCCGTGCTGGGAAACTCGGCTGTGTCCAGAATCCGGTAGGCGTTCGCTTGGAACACATCTGTGTCGAAGTCGTACTTGCCCACCACCAGGTACACGTTGCCGGTGCTGCCGGTACCGGAATAGAACTCGCCCATGTCGAAGCCCGACCAGTAGGGGGTCGTGCCATCGCCAATGGCGAATGTGCTCCAGTTGCCGCCGGCGCCCTTTCCGAGGAAAGCCTTCTCGGAGCCGCTCGAGTTGAGCAGGCTGACCCCCGCCCACTTGTTGGCACCGCGGTACTGGTACGCCATTTGAAACGCGATGAAGAACTGTCCGCTGTTGATGGCGCTGGACAAAGCCCGTTGGGCCTTGGCGTTCCCTCCGTTGCCCGGGTCGCTGCAATACACCAGGTTGCCGGCCATGGCCGGATAGTTGCTCAGGTTGAGGAACTTCGGAACGCTGTCCGCCACGGCGGTGCTGAAGTTCGTCTGCACGTTCCACGTGCCGGTGTCCATCGACCAGGCATTAGCTCCGAAACCCTGGCCGCCCGCCGTCGCGGCGCCCAGCGTGGTCCCGTTGGTGTAACTGAACGGATTGACCTGCTCGTAATCGGCATAGGCGTGGTTGGTCGCGCTGGCGCCTACGCCGTCGGAGTAATAGTTCGCCCCGCTGTACGAATGGAACTGGTAGTAGTTGGTGGTGCCGGGCACGACCACATGCTCCACCGCCGTGGCGGATCCCTTGTAGATCACCGTGGCTCCGTCGATCGTGTTGCCCACGCTGTAGCCGGTGCCATCGGTCGGATCCGTCGAAATCGCGCTGGTCTTGTGCAGGATCATCACGTCGCTGCCGGTGCCGTTCTTGGTCCACGCCAGCCGCACCATTTCACTGCCGTCCGGGGTGGCCGTCTGGCCCGAGGGATCGGACGGCTTGGTCGGCACCACGCCAATCAGGTCCACCCAGTTGGTCGCAATGCGCACTTCGTCGAAGGTGCAATCGCCCGGCGTGCCGCCCGAAGTCGCCCCCGCCGCCAGCCGGATCGAATTGACCCACCCCACCGTGTTGCTGGCCTTTGAAACCGTCACGTCCCAGGAGGACGGTTCATCGGTCGGCACACTCTGGGAACCGATCTTGTAGGCCTTGGCCTTGGCCTGGCCCGCCGCCCAGTCGTAGTAGCCCACAATGATGTAGTCGTTGCCGCTGCCCTTGGACAGGGTATAGGAAGAGCCGGTGGTGTCGATCCCCAGCTGCTGATCCGCCCCGGCGATTTCGCCCACAAACAGTTTTTCGGTCGAGTCGTAGAACAACGAAAGCCCTTCGTATTTACCCGCGCCTTCGTACAGGTAATTCATCACATAGCTGAAGTAGATCCGCCCGCTCTTGTAGACCTGGCCCAACGCACGGAAGGCGGTACTGCTGCCGGAATCCGCCACCGTGGTTTTAATCTTGTTGCCGGTCATGGCTGGATAATCCGCCTGGTCGGCGAAACTCCCGCTGGCGATGGAGAAACTGCCGGTCCCCACGCTCCACGCCCCGCCCCAGCCGGTTTCGCCGCTCAGCCCTGCCAATGTCGTGCTGTTCGTGTAGGAGAAGGTGTCCACGACCTCCCCCGTAGCGAACGAGGTCGTGGGCTCGCTGTCCGTCAGGCCGGCCGAGTAGTAGTTGCCGCTGTAGGAATAGAAAGCGTAATGGTGTGCCGTGCCCGAAGCCACCACGTGCTCCAGCGCCGAACCGTTGCCTTTGAAGATCACCGTGCCGCCGCCGCACGCGGAACCCACGCTGTAGACCGAACCCTGCGTGGGCGCGGCCGAGGCACTGCCGGCCTTGTACACGATCATCACATCGTAGCCGTTTTCGGTCCAGGCCAGGTCGATCAATGTCTTGCCGTCGGCCGTCGCCGTCCCCGCGGATGGATCCGGCAGAATCACCACGCTGCCGGTTGCCGGGGAGGCAGTCCGGTAGTTTAGGAAGCTGCCCGAGCCGTTATAGGGATAGATGGCCGCATGATAGGTCGTGCCCGCGCTCAGTCCGGTCACCGTCACATTGCCGGAACTGCCTGCCGCCAGATAGACCACATAATTGCCCGTCCCGATCTGGGTCCCGCTGCCGAACGTTGTGCTGGCGGCATAGCCGCTCCAATCCACCGGATCGGAGTTCACCGCCGAACCGGACTTGGCCAGAATGATGGTGCCGTCGGCGCCGGAGCCCGTCCAGGTGAGCGTGGCGCTGCCGCTGCTGGCCGGAACAAAGGACGTGAGCGTCAAACTGGTACCGGGCTCGGCGGGACCGGTGGTGGCGGTGGCCCATGGCACCGGCGAGTCGGTACGATAGTTGTAGGTGGCATTGGCCGGGATCCCGTTGTCGGCATAGGGAAAGATCTCATAGTAGTAGGCCGTACTGGCGGCCGTGCTGTAGCTGTCGGTGACCGAGCCGGCGCCGGCTGCCGTGATGACGAAGACCGCCGTGCCGTCGCCGATGGCATTGCCTTGGGAATATCCCGTTCCGTCCGCTGGGCGGCCCGTGGGCAGCGCGCCCGAGCGGCGCACGATGACAAACCCGCTGGCACCCGTGGCCGCGCCCCAGTCCAGCTTGATCTGCGTGTCCGACAGCGCCGTGGCCGTGAAAGCGACGGCATGGGCCGAGGGCTCGGTCGAAAGCGTGTAGCGGCTGGCCGGATTGCCCGAGGCGGGGTTTGTGTTGTAGTTCAGCGTCAGGTTCGTGCCCTGGTATTCGTAGACCCGGACATGGTATTCCGTCTGCGCCGACAGGCCGGAAAGTGTGAACGGGCTCGTGCCCACGTGCACCAGCTTGTTGCCGTCCCCCAGGTCGGTCGCCGCGCCAAAGTTGTTGTTCTCGCCGGAATACGCCGTGGCATCCGTTGGGAGCCAATTCACCGCGCTCCCTGCCTTGGCCACCACAAGCCGGCTCAATCCGCTCCCTGCCGCGAACGACACCGTATAATTAGTGCTGCCCAGGGTACTGAAACCGATGCTGGCGGCCTGCGTCGGCTCCGGCATCAGGGTGAATGCACTGGTCGAGGCCGGGGTGCCCCGGTAGTTTTCCGAACCGTCGCTGCCGTTGAAAGAGGACGCTTCGATGGTATAGGAGGTGCCAGGCCCCAGGTTGGTCACCATCACGCTGCTGCCGGTGCCGTTATACACGACATAGCTGCCGGATCCGAGATCCGAGCCAGAGCCGAATGTTGCGCTGGCGGTATAACTGTTCAAGTCGGTCGGATCCACGGGATTGCCTCCGGCGCGGATCACGATCAGGGTATTGGTGCCGGTCGTCCCTTTGGTCCAACTGACGGTCAAGGCATTGCTGCCGATGGCGGAGACGGTCAGGCCGGTCGGATTGCCGTCCGGGGTAACGGCCATGGTCTTGAGGCTGATTGGATTCGCCGGGGCGGAACTGGCGAGATAGTTAGCCGTGGCCCCACTGCCGTTGAACTCGAAGACGCGGATGTGGTAAGCGGTGTCGCGCGACAGACCGCTCAAGGTCGCCAGCGGCCCGCTGCCGGCGTGCACCACGTAGTTGCCCGTGCCGATCTGCGTGCCCGAGCCGAAGGTCGCATTGGCGGTGTAGCCCGCCCCGTCCACGGGAAAGCTGTCTACCGCGGCCCCGGCCTTGACCACCACCAGCCGGCCGGACCCGTTGCCATCCGTCCAGTTGATCCCGGTCAGTGTGACTTCGTTGGTGCCCGTGACATAGATGCTGTTGGCTTGCGTCGTGGGCTCGGCCATCAGCGTATACCGGCTGGCAACCGGCTCGTCGTTCGTGCGATAGTTCGGCGTGTCCGCTCCGTTGAACTCATAGACCGCAAAATAGTACTCCGTGCCCGCCGTCAAGCCCGTCACCGGCACGGATGTGCCCATGCCCTTGTAGACCACGTAGCTGCCCGCCGCAGTCGGATCGCCGGAGCCGAAGGCCGCATTGGCGTTGTAGACCGTGCTGTCGCCCGGATCCGCCGGCGCCGAACCCTGCTTGACCACCACCAGCACGTAGTCCCCGTTGCCGCGGGTCCAGCCAACGGTCATGGAAGTATTCGCCAGGCTGCTGAACGTGATGACCGAGGCCGGCGTCGTGGGCTCCGTCAGGGTTTTCATGCCGGCGTCCGACAGTCCGAAGTCGCTCATGCTTGCGCTGGTGCTGTTCGTCGCCCGCACCCAATAATAGTAGCCCACTCCCGCCGTCGCCGTCGTGTCGTCGTACGTCAGCACATCCCCCGCCACACTGCCGATGCACGTGGCCGAACCCGAGACGTCGGCCGTGTGCCGCCAAATGCCAAACCCCGTCTCGCCCGTCACGTTGCCCCACGTCACCGTTACTTTGTCCGACAAATTCTCGGTTGCCGTCACGCTGGCGGGCGCCGTCAGTTTGCGGTAGCCGGAATCGGCCGTGCTCCAGTCGCTGGTACTGCTGCTGGTGCTATTCGAAGCCACCACCCAGTAGTAGTAGAGTTGGCCCGGCGTTGCCCCGGTGTCCGCGTAGCCGCTGGACTGCGGACCTAGGGCGGTCGCTCCCGCTGGCGTCGCGTCCTCGTCCCGATACACATGGTAGGAACTCGCTCCGGTCACCGCATCCCATGTCACTGTGACGTTGGCGGTAGCCCCCCCATCCGTCGCCGCCACGTTCGCCGGCGCCGCCAGCCGCCGGTAGCCGGAATCTGAAACGCTTGCGGCACTGGCACCCGTTACATTGGTGGCCGTCACAAAGTAGTAGTAGAGCTGACCCGGATTCGCGCCCGTGTCGTTATAGGTGACGGTGCCCGCCGCGTTCGTGCGGATCGCGGTCGCCGAACCAAACACGTTGGCCGTGTTTCGCCAGATCACGTAGCCCGTTTCACACGACACGTCGGACCAGGAGAGTCCCACTTGCGCCGACGAGGAACCGTCCGAAGCGCTCAGGCCATCGGGCTGCGCCGGCACCGACGGGGTATGGGTCACGACGATGGTGTTGCCGGCCACCGTCAGGCCGAACACCCCGCTGCTGGACCACTTGGTTCCCAGCGACATGTTCGCCAGGTTCACCGAACTGCCGCTCATGATCGTCCAGCTGTAGGAACTGCACTCGTTGAATCCGCCCGGCGCCGTGGCCGGCAGGTTGATCGTCAGTGTCGAGGCCGCCGCCACCGCGCCGCCGGCTGCGATTTTGTCGCAATCCGTACTGCCGGTGCCCGTGATGTCGCAGGTGTAGGTGCCGCCGCCCAGCGCCGCCGTGCCGGTCAACGTCAGCGTCCCCGCCGCGCCGGCGGAATTGCCCGGGCTGACTGTGCCGGCGAGGGAGGCGATCGCCCCCGCCGATCCCGCCCCCGCCAGCGTCGTCCCGCTCGAGACCGTCACCGCCGAACTGCCCAGCGACCCGCTGACCAGCAGCGTCCCCGCGCTGATCGTCGTCGCGCCGCTGTAAGAACTGCTGGTGCCCGACAAGGTCAAGGTACCCGCCCCCTGTTTCGTCAACGTGCCCGAGCCACTGAGCGCCCCGCTGTAGGTCGGCGAATCGGACCGGTACCAAACCAAGGCCGAGTTGTTCACGATGTTGCCGGACACCGAACCCGCCAAGCCATCATTCCCGATTTGCAGCGTGCCGGCTGAAATCGTCGTCCCGCTGGCATAATCGTTCTCCCCGGCCAGGATCATCGTGCCCGAACCCGCCTTGGTCAGCCCGCCACTCGAGATTTTTCCGGACATCGTGACCTGGTTGTTGTTGGTCACGATGCGCGTGCCGCTGCCCAGGCTGACAGAATTGGTGATCACCAGCCCCCCCGTGCTGTTGACCGCAAGCCCCACATTGCCGTTGATGGTCAGGGCCTTGGTCAGCGTGCGCTCGCTGGTCCCGTCGGAACTGTACTTGGTGCCGTCCGCCATCGTCAGGGTGCCACTTCCCGTCATGGTGCCGGTGTACTGCCGGATTTCTCCCTGGTTCAACGAAATGTTCCCACTATGAGTTCCTGGATAGAGCCGGAAAACACCGGCGCCGTTTTTCGCGAAGGTCCCGGACCCGGTCATGGCGCCACCCGAGGCCATGCCGGCCTCGACCGTATTGGTGAAGTTCAGGGTGCCGCTGGAGATGTCGATGCCACCGCCGAAATACAGCGTGCTGTCCGTCACTGACACTGTCGAGCTGTTGTAGGACGTCAGGGCTCCTTTCCATGTGATGGAATCGCCCGTCGACTTGGTGACCAGTCCGTTCCACAAGTACAGCCCGTGGGGCTGCAGATTCACCGTGCCGTGCTGCAGATCCAGCATGGCGTTCGTCCCGACGTTGACTGCGCCCGTGCCCAGGGCGTTGGTCTGGTTGCCGGCCTGAACCTTGCCCTTTTCGATCCAGGTGCCGCCGCTGTACGTGTTGGCATTCGTCAGCACCACCGTGCTGTTCTGCTTCACCGCCAGCCCGCCGCTGCCGCTGTTGGCGTTCACCACACCGTTCAGATACAGCGTTTTGCCGTTGTTGCCGTAGACATTGATCCAGTTATTGGCGAGATAGACGTCCGTGTTGAACGTCAGGTCGCCGTTGATCGGATTGAATTCGGTCGTTCCGTCCACGAGCGAAATGGGAATGTTGAACACATGGGAGGCCGTGCTGTTGTTTTCGATCTTGCGCGTACCCGACCCGCGCATGTCGATCCCGGCGCTGCCGGTCCGGTTGAAAGTGCGGGCGCCGGAGGCAGTGCTGTCGAATGTGAGCGTGCGGACATAGTACCAATCGTTGCCGTTCACATCGTGAGTGGTCTGGTTGTTGTTGTTGAACACGATGTCATTGGCCGTGCGCCAATCGCGGTCGGGGCGGTCCTGCTCGTTGCTCCAGGAGGAATACCACCAGGGTTTGGGCGAAGTGCCGTTCCACCAGAGGCCGCTGCCCGTCTCGCTGCGCCAATAGACGGTTTGCTGGGCCTGCACGGCCGGTGGCAACAAGCCCGCCAGCGCCACCGCTCCCGCCCCGATGACCCGCCGGGCTTGCCACGCGGTCCATTTTGTTCTGTTCATTGTATTTCCGTTCTCAGAGGATTGGACCGTTTGGCTATTGCTGCAACGTTGGATTGCGGGCCCGTCAGGGGCCGTCCGTCACCGCCCAGACGCGGAAGAAGCCCCGGGGATCCGGAGGATCTTTCCCAAAGATATCTTCCAGGTCTACCACCAGGTTGGATTCCGTGGCCGTGCCGCTCCAGACTTCGCTCCAATCCTGCGGATTTTCCGCCTGTTGATAATAGCCCAGGCGGTAGGGCAGACCGGGAATCGTCGACCATGTCAACGTAGCGGGGAACGCAACCTCCAGCAGCAGATCCAGGCCGTTCATGGGTCCCGCCGGATTGGGCTCGTTCGCATTCAAGGGGCCTTCATGCACGATCTCATAGTGGTCATCCCAGCCGTCCCCGTCCGAATCGCGCTCGGTTGGGCTGGTGTGGGTCACGCCGTTTTCCATGGCATCCGGAATGCCGTCGCCATCCCAATCCACGTCGTCCTCCCCGTTGATCAACTCCAGGGGCCGGAATTGCACATCGACGAGATTGGTGGGTGTCGCGGGACCGGCAAAAGGGAGGGAATTGGCAAAGTAAACCGGCTGATCGGGCGGAGGGGGGAAGAAAACCCGGGCGAAATATTGCCGCCCCACCACCAGCCGCTCTTCAAACTGCTCGGAAAACTTGCCGGGATTATCCCCCTGCACGCCGTAGCCCATGAACGAAGCGCGCACCAAGGGGTTATTGGTCCGGCTCTGGCCGGTTTGCGGATCGGGAGGCCAAACCGTCGTTCCCACCTCGCGAATTTCGACCAGGCAAGCAGTGTCCGGACTGCAGGCGCAGCCAGGCAGGTTGCGCCCCAGAGCGTCCTTGACGGGCGTGGATACGTTGCCCACATACAACGGTTGGACAATCTGAGCCAGAGCCACGCCCGCCATCAGCCAGGCCACTGTTCCCAAGGCTGGCCATGCGCGTGTGCTGGAATGCTGTTTCATCTGCCGGGCTCCTTTTTTCCCTACTTACCTGCCTCCGCCCGAAACTCGTCAACCCATAGGAACCAAAGACCCTGCGCCACCCCGGTTTTCAAAAAACGGCAGGTCTGGATAACACGTCATCGGCTATCGTGGCCGGGCAGATCTCCTGCGCCATCGCCACCCCAGCAGTCCCGCCCCTCCCGCCACCATCAACGCCAGGGATCCCGGCTCGGGAACCACTTCAAAATAGTTCGTATAGACAGCCACGACATCGTCCAAACTGCCTACAGGCACAATCCAGACACCCGGCGATGCGAATGGATTGGTCTGAACAGTACTCAGCCCCCAGTAGCTGGCAACGACTTCCCCGTTCGGAAAATCGGTGGCCCCGAATACGCGGATATACAATTGGTCCCATGTTCCGTAAATTGTGAACTCATCAAAAATATTGTACCAATAGGTTCCGTTCGGGCCCGTGTTCACAGAATCCCCGATTTGGGTTTGGTAGGCAATCACATGGCCTTCGGGAACGGAGTACGGATCGTAAACGGTTTTATCCTCGGGCACACGTTCGGGGTAAGTTTCGGGATCCAAGCCGCCATATGGTTCCGCTGTCGAATCATCGACCAAGGTAGAAAAGATCTCAAAATTCTCTGAGGCGGGCCCGTCGGCAAAGTCTTGGGATGGATAATCCGGATAATTAAACATGATGATCTGGACGATCGAACCTTCCTGCAAGTGATAGGTATCCCTCAGGCCGGCTTCTGCGGCGGCATCACTGGTCCATCCGTCGCTGTATCCCCACCCGATATCGAATTGAACAACCAAAGCATGGGCAGGGCAGGCCCATGACAGCCAGGCACAAAGGCCGGCAAGCAGGAGCACTCCCCCGCCCCCCCGGCTTTTTTCAGCTATGTTGTGGCTAATCCGGCTCATCGCACCCAACTGCTCATCGCATTCAGCAAAGGCACAGAATCATTAATGATCAAGTTATAGACAATAAACAACGCAGGACGAATCACCTCGGCCCATCTCGCACCCACACCAGCTTTGTTTAGTTGCAAGGTACTGTGCGGACAGGGGGCATGCAAGCCCAAAAACAACGACATTATCCCCCTCTGAACCGTCATTTGGCGTCTCGGGGACATCGGATCTCTCGAAAAGACAATAGCTCGCAGACTGAAGTCATATCCGTTTGATCTTCAATCTATTGCATTCCCCATGATCGGATTGTGCCAAAATCCCTGCACCGTCATCGTGGCCGATCAATTGCGGGCGGCCGAACATGAGACGATGGATCAGACAACGGCCGCGTAATTGTGCTGGCATTTGCCCTTTAGCCGCGTTATTCGTTCCTGCGTTTCGACTTGGTGCCTGCGTCCAAGCCGGATCAAGGAAGGTCGTACCGATGGATTTGCTTATCCAACAAGCTCGCCTGGGGCCGGATGTCCGGGATGTTCTTGTCCAAGACGGCCGGTTTGCCCGGATCGAGCCGCAAATCGTTCCAGACTCCCTGGGTCGCCCCTGTCATATCCTGGAGGCCACCGGTCTGGCCATCCTGCCTTCGTTTGCCAATCTTCATTGCCACGCGGCCATGGTCCTGTTCCGCGGGCTGGGCGACGATACCCCCCTGCACGAATGGCTGAACAACGTCATTTGGCCGATGGAACGCCGCCTGACCGGCGACCACATCTACTGGGGAACCCTGTTTGGCTGCCTGGAGATGATCCGCTCCGGCATCACCGCCGTTCACGACATGTATTGGCAGACCGCCCAATCCCTGCGCGCTTTCTATCAAAGCGGCATCCGGGTCTGCTTCAGCCATCCCAACATCATCCCGCCAGACTCCGCGGCGCTCGCCAATCTCCGCCGCGACCTTGAAGAACACCTCGCCCTGGCCAAATCCTATCCCACCCGCGTCGAACTGGCGGTCGGCATCCATGCGCTCTACACCACCACCCCGGAAATGCGGGCCATCTGCCGCGATTTCGCCCACACCCACGACCTGCTCGTCCATACCCATATTTCGGAAACCAGGCGCGAAGCCGATGAATGCATTGCCGCCACCGGCAAAACACCCGCTGAACTTTTCGATGCCGAGCGGTTGCTGAACGAAAACTTCCTCGGCGCCCACGGCATCTGGCTTTCCGATTCCGACCGCCAGCTCCTGGTGAAACGCGGCGCGGCCATTGCCCACTGTCCGTCCTCCAACATGAAACTGGCCTCCGGTGTTTTCAATGACAAGGCCGCGCGCACCGCAGGCCTGCGTTTCGGCCTGGGCACCGACGGGGCCAGTTCCAATAATCGCTATGACATGTTTTCGGAGATGCGGACGGCCGCCCTGCTGGCCAAGGTGGCGTCGGATGATCCCACCACCTGCCCGGCCGGCGCCATCTTCCGCACTGCAACCCGGGATGGCTTCCAGCTGCTCCGTCTCGACGCCGGAGAGATCGCCGTCGGCAAGCTGGCCGATTGCATTCTGGTTGACCTGGACCACTCCGGCCTGGTCCCCGGACATGATTTGATCTCGGATCTTGTCTATGCCGCCACGCCCGAGTGTGTGGATACCACCATCTGCAATGGCCAGGTCCTCATGCGCCACCGGCAGATTCCCGGCGAAGAGGAAATCCGCCGCGCGTTCCGCGACGTCGCCGCCAGGCTCTGATCCGCACGACCGCTGGAAAGGGCGCATCGCTGCCCTTGGCGAATCCGGAATACGGTTGCCGCCCTTGACTTGGCGCACGCCTTGCATGTAGGCTCACCGCTGTGGAAACCGAGAAGAACCCCGTCACGGTCCGGGCGTCGTGAATCGCGCCTATTGGAACGCCATTGCCGACACCTACGAGGCAGACATCTTCAGTGTGCTGAAACACGACCGGGGCGGCCAGATCGCGGGCAAGATCCGCCAGTACGGAAGCCGGCGGCAGACGGCCATCGATGTCGGCTGCGGCATCGGCCATTTCCTGCCGTTGCTGTCGGGGCTTTTCCGGAAAATCCATGCGGTGGACCTGTCGGCCAAGTGCATCGCCAAGGCCAGGTCCTCATACACCCGCCTGACCAACGTGACCTTCCAGATCGCCGACCTGGCGGCCCGGGGGATTCGCCTGCCCCGCACCGACTTCGCTCTGTGCGTCAATTCGGTCATCACCCCTTCCCTGGCCTGCCGCAACCGCATCCTGGACGTAACCTGCAAACATCTGCGGCCGGGCGGGCATCTGGTACTGGTGGTGCCTTCATTGGAATCCGCGCTGCTGACCGACTTCCGCCTGATCGAATGCAATCTGCGCCACGGCCTGCGTCCAGAATCCGCGGTCCGGTCCGGCTTCCGGACGCCCCGCCGGGCAGGCCGGTCGCGCCTGCATGAAGGCATCCTTTGCATTGAGCAGGTGGAGACCAAGCATTTCCTCAAGGAAGAACTGTTGATCCTGCTGCGCAACCGGGGCATGCACACGCTGGAAATCGAGAAGATCGAGTACCCCTGGAACACGGAATTCACGCATGCGCCGCGCTGGATGCAGGCCCCGTATCCCTGGGACTGGCTGTTCGTGGCCCGGAAGACGAACGGCACCGCGCGCGGGTTCAGGCCAGATCCATGATATCCTGGGCCTGACGCTGCAGGTCGGCAAGTTCCCGCCGCCAGAAGTCGGCGGTGCCCCATTCGGGATGCAGAAGCGTCCGGCCCTCGTCGGCCTTCTGTCGGGCGCACCAGGCGGCATAGTGCAGATAGCGCAGGGCGCGCAGGGGTTCGATCAGGCGGGTCTGCGCGTCGTCATATTCCGCAAAGGTTTCGTAGCCCGCGAGCAGCAAGTCGAATTCGGACCGCGCGGCCGGCAGGCGGTCGGGCAGCAGCATCCACAGGTCCTGGATGGCCGGGCCGTTGGCCATGTCGTCGAAATCAATGGCATGAAAGCCCTCGCCGGGGCGCCAAAGCAGATTCATCCGATGGAGATCGCCATGCAGACGTTGGCGGGCCACCCCGTCGAACCGCGGGGCGATGCGGTCCAGCAACTCTTGCGCAACCGCCAGGTAGCGCGCTTCCACTTCGCGGGGAATCGCACCGGCGGCACGCAGGAATTCCAGATGGATGCGCGCAGAGTGCCGCGGATCGATTGTGATCCGGCCGGCGGCTGCTTTCCGCGCGCCGACCTGATGAATGCGGCCGATGAGGCGGCCAATCTGCTGCCATTCGGCGCGGGAGGGTTCATCGCACGGACGCCCGCCCCGGCGGGGAAAAACGGCAAAGTGGATGCCGTCCTGTTCGTGCAGCGTGCGCCCGGCCGCGTCCGCGAGGGGCGCCACCACGGATATCTCGTCCGCCGCCAGCTCGCGCAAAAAGTCGTGTTCATCCTGCAGGGCCGCACGGGTCCAGCGCCCGGGCCGATAGAATTTGGCCACGAGATAGCCGCCGTCCGCGAGGCCAATCTCAAAGACGCGGTTGATGTAGGAGGCCAACGGACGGCAGATGCCGGAAGCCCGGCGGCCGGAAACCTGCTCGACGCGGTCCATGACGACATCGGGAGCCAGGGTCGCAAAACCGGCGACTCCGGAGGGACCGGACATGGCGGACCTATCGCGCCAGGCCGGGCAGATCCGGCAACGCCCCGCCCTGCCATGCCGCCGGCGAAAGGGGGCGGCCGGCCTGACGGGAAAGCAGCGCCCGGAATTCACGGTTGGTGGCCAGCGGCTGGAAACGCGGATCGCCCAGAATCGCCTCGCGGGCCCGGTCGCCGCCGAGGTTGACCGCCTGGCGCACGGCGTTGACGGCATCGCCATCGCGCCGAACAAAGGCGTAGGCGGAGGCGAGGTCGAGCCAGACGTCCAGATTGCCGGTTTCGCGCTTGGTATACTGCTCCAAGGCGTAGATCATGGCTTCGACGCGCTGTTCCTGTGCCAGGAGTCCGGCCAGCGCCAGAAGATGCTGGGGCGGAAGCGCCGGGTCGGACAGCAGCCGCGAAACCAGGTTCTGGAATGCACTCTGCATGCCCGCGGCCTTGTAGATGGAGACCAGTTCCAGGGCCTCGTCGGCGGAAAGATATCCGGTTTCGTGCTGCTTTTTTTCGATCTCCTGACGGCGGGTGACCATGCGACGCGAATTTGCGATCTGTCCCAGGAAGCCCTTGGCGCTTTCGTGCTTGGGATCCGCCTCGGCGAACCCGCGGATGAGCGCCTCGGCATCGTCGTAGCGCTGCATGTTCATGTACATCTGGGCCAGGCGGAAGTTGGCCTCGGGGGACAGCGGATACAGCTCAATGGACTGCTGGAAGGCGTATTCCGCCTCGGCGTACATGCGCCGGTAGTCGTAGATGCCGGCGATGGCGCTGCGGAGTTTCGAGAACGATTTGCGCGCACAGATGTCGCGCCGGAAGGCGGACTGGCCCAGCAGCCACTGGGTGTACCAGCCCCAGAACTTGTGGTCGTTCTCGACCAGCTTCGGATCCAGGCCAGGCAGCGGCTCCTGGTTCAGCTTCAACATGATGCCATGCGGGGTGAGGTACGGATACATCCACTGGATGACATAGCTTTCCTCGACATAAAAGTCGTGTTTGGCCTTGTTCTCCTTGAAAATCAGCTCCGCGAGGATGCCGTTGATGGTCATGACGCCGCCGACCCCCTGCACGCTGACTTTGCCGCCTTCGATCTTGATGTCGGCGCCCGCCTGGATGCGCCCGGCGTTCACGTCGTCCACATACTTGCGGAAAGCCTCGTTGCTGTCCTCCAGCGACGGAATGTAGATGGTGTCGCCATAGAGGTCGCGGGTGATGTTCATGAACGTGTTGTCGGCCAGGGCGTTCTGGGTGATGAGGTAGACATCGGGGCGGACATTGGCCGAATAGATCATGTAGGTTGGCACAAAACGCCCCGGATCGGTGCCTCCGTAGAAGATGGCATTCGGCGTCATCGGCGGCGGATAGTCCGGTTCCGCCATGCCCAGCGCATTGGTCAAGGCGCCCCATTCGCGGGCGAAATCCTCCTCGTCCGGGAACCAGTACTGGAAGTCTTCCCGGATGCCCCGGATGCCTTCGAGGCCCCAGTTGCCAAACTGCCAGCCGTAACTATGGCCGTTCTGCTCGGCGCCGCCGACGATCCGGAGCTGCTCTTCGTCGTAGGCGTTCTGCCACAGCAGAATCCCCGGCAGCAGCAGGCCCGCCAACATGGCCGGCGCCAGCCCGCGCCGCCCCAGCCGCCGCTCCAGCCAGGCCAGCGCCAGCAGCAGTCCGTAGCCCAGCCAGAGCGAATAAAATGCATGGCTCTGGATAAATTGCACCCGGCCGATGAACAGGTTCTGGATGTCCAGTTGCGGGTTCTGGAAGATCAGGAATATCACGCTGACGGAGAAGAACCCGACGATGGAAGTCAGCAGCCAGCGCTGCTGCGAAACGCCGAGATCCGAGTCCAGCCGGAACCGCGACAGATTGAGCGCCCAGGCGGCGGCAATCGCCGCCGGCGGGCCGCAGACCAGCCCGAGATAGAACATCTTGCCCGCGCCGGACAGATAGCCGGGCTCGTTCCCCTCCACGCCGAAGGAACGGAACAGCGCCTTCAGGCTCATGACGTCCACCAGCAGCACGCCGAGGGCCACCGCCGCCAAGAAGCCCCAGATCATGATCTTTGTTCCGAGCGAGTAGCCAGCCATGTCCGCGATCTGCTTCTTCAGGTAGAGCGCCAGCATCGTGAAAAAACCCCAACCAGCCAGCAGGAGCACCGGGGCGATCAGCAGGCGGTACAGCTGCTCAAAGCCGGCCCAGCCGGTCGCCGTCTCCAGGACGATCAGCAGCGAAGAAGCCAACACCAGCCCGAGCGCCAGCGGAAACGCCGAACGGCGCCGGTCGCCCGCCACCAGACCCCACGCGCAGAACGGCAGGAAGCCCAGCACCACCACCGGCAGCGAAAACTGGCTGCGCAGGTCCGTCAGATAGGCCCCCAGCTGCTGGATGAACTTCTCGCTGAAGATGTCCGTCGGCACGATGGCTTCGTACTGCCCGCGGGTGATGGCATGCATGAAGCCCTCCCACGTGCGCGGATACCCCCAGTTCATCGGCGGGTTCTGCTCCGAGGCAAAGGGCAAATACAGGTAAAACGCCACCCCCAGTTCCGCCAACAGGATCGTGGTGGCCACCGTCCGGCCATGGGGCAGCCGGGTCAGAGACAGCAGCACCGGCAGCAGCAACGCCAACTGGAACAAAAACGCAATGCGCTGGCCGGGCCCCTGCCACAGCCAGACCGCGAAGGGACTGCCGCCCTGTTCCGCCGCGGGCGGCACCAGCGCAGTCACCAGCCAGGGACTAAAATCCTGCGCGGCCCGGATCGACTCCGCAGGCACCTGCGCGTTGCCCGCCTGCAGGCGCAGATGCACCGCCGCCGCCACCACGACCGTGAGATAAATCCCCGCGCTCATCAGCGCCCCATACCCCAGCCGGGCCGGCAAAGTCCGGTTGCGCAACGCGCTGCCCAGCGCCAGCGCCGCCGGTATCGCCAGAAACAGATAATTATAGATCCAGAACGGCGCCGTGTAGGGACCTCGCGACCACTTCCACAGGGCCTGGTCGGCGCCAGCCAGAGCCAACTGCTCCGAACCCAGCAGCAGGCCCGCCCCTTTGGCCGCCACAATGAACACCACCCCCAGCAGGACTGCGGCCACCGCAAAATCCCGGAACAGGTTTGCATCCTTCAACACAACCGCCAGGGCGAGTGCCGATCCCAGGAACAGCAGCGTCTGGTGGTTGGTCAGCCCCAGCCCGAACAGGAAGGCCGCCAGGTACAGCAGCGTGTCGTTCTTGGGCCGGCACATCCACATGTAGATCAGCAGCAACACCCCCATCTGGAAAAGCGCGTTGAGGCTGTACACCTCCACAATCACGCTCTGCGACCACAGCACCGGACTGAACGCCAGCAGCAGGCCGCCGGAAATCCCCGCCACCAGGCACAGCGTGTTTTCCGTGCGGAATCCGATCTTGTCCGTCAGCGCCGGAATGCTCCGGAGCAGATCCGCGCCCGAGCGGCTGATCAGCAGCGCCAGCAGCGCGCACGCCCCGGCCCCCGACACCGCCGAGGCCAGCCCCACCGACCAGGCCGGATTGGGATGTCCGTTGTATTTGACCCAGTGGAAAATCCACTGGAAAAACCAGGTTACCAGCGTCCAGATCGGATAGCCCGGAGGATGCGGCACTCCGAGATAGTCCGAGGCCACCGCCAGCTCGCCGGAGTCTTCCAGCGTCAGCGTCGGCGCCAGGGTGAAAAAATAGACCGCCAGCGAGATCGCCAGCACGATCCAGAACGCCCACCAGTCGGTGCGGCGGAAAAAGGCGCCCGTGACATTGTCGAGAAATCCCGCCTGGGCCTGGGCGGCCAGTTGCTCAATTTTTTTTTCCGAAGCCTTGGTCAATGTCATCGCATTCTTCCGTTGGGGTCAGCCCTTAAATCTTAAATTTCAAAGGACAATATTCAACTTTTAAGGGCTGACCCCGGTTTGCTCCAACCGGGCCAGCCGGGCCTCCAGCGCCTTGAGCTGCTCTTTGAGTTTGGGCAAGCTCGCTACGTAGGCGAGGGACTTGCCGAATTCGAGGCGCGGCACCGCTGGGGAGCCCAGGTACATTTGCCCGCCCGGCAGATCCTTGGCCACTCCGGACTGCGCGCCGATAATGGCCCCGTCGCCGATCGTCAGGTGGCCGCCCAGCCCCACCTGACCGGCGCAGATCACGTGCTTGCCCAGAGTGGTTGTGCCGGCCATGCCCATCTGCCCGCACAGCACCGAATGCGCGCCAATGAAGCAGTTGTGGGCAATCTGCACCAGGTTGTCCACCTTGGTGCCCTGCCCCACTCGGGTTTCGCCAAACCGAGCACGATCCACGGTGGTGTTAGCGCCGATTTCAACATCATCCTCCAGCACCACGATGCCCGTCTGTGGAATCTTGGTACGCACCCCCTGTGCATCTACCGTATAGCCGAACCCGTCGCTGCCGATCACCGCTCCATTGTGGAGGATGACCCGGTCGCCGAGCACGCATCGTTCGCGCACGCTGGCAAAGGGATATACCAGACAATCCCGGCCGAGTTTCGCCTCATGGCCGATATAAACCTGCGGATACAGCGTCGTGCCGTCGCCGATCTCCGCCCCGGCTTCGACCACCGTGAACGCGCCGATGGAGACATCCTGCCCGAGCTTGGCTTGCGGCGACACCCGGGCCTGCGGATCCACCCCGCGCGGCAAGACGATCGGCGGGGGAGCAAACAGGGTGCAGGCCGTTGCGAACGCCGCATCGGCATCCGCCACCCGCAGCAGCACCGGCTGGGGCGAGTCAATGACCGCATTCTTCGGCACGATCACGGCGGCGGCGGAACTGGCGGCCACTGCGGACATATACCGGGGATGGGCCGCGAACGAAACCTGTCCCGGGCCCGCCGCGCGCAGGTCCGCCACCCCGCGCAAAACGACGGCGGCATCCCCCTCGATCCTCGCGCCCAGCTTCGCCGCCAGTTCGCCCGTCGTCAGCGTGAACACCGTCAGTTCTCCACCGGTTCCGCCGCCTCGGCCGGGACCTTGCCCTTCAGGTATTCTATCAGCCGGTCCGTCACGTCCAGGTCCGGGTTGGCGTACACTGTCAGGGGCACCATGTTCATCGTCATCCCTGAACGGTCGATGACAAAATCATATCCTTCCGTCCGGGCGAAGGCGGCGACTTGCTCCATCAATTCATCCACGATGCCCTGGCGGGTCTTGGCCAACTGTTCTCGCATCTGCTTTAGCTTGGTTTCCTGCGTGCGACGCAGGCGCAACTGGAATTCCTGCAGCTCCGTGAGTTTCTCCTCCGCTTCGTCGCTTTTTTTCCGGCGGGCCTCGTCGGTCAGGACGGGACTTTTGGCCGCCTCGCGCAGTTTGGCCACCTCCTCCTCCAAGACGCGGCCTTCCGCCACCATTTTCTCCAGGTCCTGTTGGATGACACCCTCCGCCTGCTTCAACTCCGCTTCTGCCGCCTGCGTCTTCGGATGCGCGGTGAACACCTTGTCCAGATCCACCGTGGCAACGTTCAATTCCGCCGCTCCGCCCGTCATGGCCCACAGGACCATGGTCGCCGCCGCCAACCACTTGTGTTTGGTCTGCATGAATACGTTCCTTTGCATCAAATGCTCCGATTTTTGCGGCATTGTCCATTACCCCGGCGGGATTGGAAAGCCAAAACCAACCAACTCGTCCGGGAGGCGGCCAAGGCTCCGAACTCCACCGGCGTGGCGCAAGCGCCGGCCAGGAGGCCAACCGGGCATCAGCCAATTTCCTTCTTCAGGGCCGCGGCAATGGCTTGGCAGAGCCGGGCAGTCATCTCCTCGGTTGGGCCCTCGACCATGACGCGGCACATGTTCTGGGTGCCCGAATAGCGCACCAGCACGCGGCCATCCGCCCCCAGTTCCTTTTCCGCAGCGTGGATCGCCGCCTGTACGCCGGGCAGATCCTTCAGCGGTGGCCGGCTGGCCACATCCACGTTGATCAGCATCTGCGGCGCCAGTTTGAGGATGGCGGCCAGTTCGGAAACCTCCTGACCCGCGCGCCGCATCACCGCCAGCAGTTGCAGGGCCGACACGATGCCGTCGCCCGTCGTATGTTTTTCCAGGAAGATCATGTGGCCCGAGGATTCCGCGCCCAGGATGCCACCTTTTCCCCGCATCATTTCCAGCACATAACGATCGCCCACCGCGCTGCACCCCAGTTCGATGCCGAGTTTCCGCATGGTGGCATGCAGCCCGAAGTTGCTCATCACAGTCCCGACTGCCAGGTTGTTCTTCAACTCGCCCCGGGTTTTCAGGTCCCGGGCGCAGATGGCCAGGATATGATCGCCGGAGAGTTCCACCCCGTTTTCGTCCACAACGATCAAGCGGTCGCCGTCGCCGTCGAAGGCCAGGCCGATGTCCGCGCGTTCGGCCAGCACCTGCTCGCACAGCGCCTGCGTGTGCTGCGACCCGCAACGGGCGTTGATGTTCATTCCGTTGGGCGTATCATGCAGCGTCGTCACGTGCGCCCCGAGCTGCTTGAAGACCGCCGGCGCCGCTTTGTAAGTCGCCCCATTGCCGCAGTCCAGCACGATCCGCAGGCCCTTCAGGTCCAGTTCCGGCGGAAATGTGCCCTTGCAGAATGTGATGTAGCGCTCCAGGGCATCCTCCACGCGAAATGATTTGCCGATGCCCCCAGCCGTCGGCAGCAGGCTGGTCAATTTGCCGTTGGTCATCAGGTCTTCTATCGCCGCCTCCTCCGCATCGGGCAGCTTGAACCCATCGAACGAAAACAATTTGATTCCATTGTCCTGGTAGGGATTATGCGAAGCCGAAATGACGAATCCGGCATCGGCTTTCTGGTCAATGGTCAGCACCGCGATGCCCGGAGTAGGCAGCGTACCCACGAGCAACGCATCGCCGCCCATGGAGCACAGCCCCGCCACGAGGGCGTTTTCGAGCATGTAGCCGCTCAGGCGCGTATCTTTGCCAATCACCACGCGCGGGCGCTTGCCGCCCTTGCGTTCCTGCAGCACATGCGCCACGGCGCGGCCCAGATTGACCGCCATTTCCACCATCATCGGTTCGCGGTTCGCGATCCCGCGCACGCCATCGGTTCCGAACAGTTTCTTCGCGCCCATCTTGGACTCCTCTTCTTGTTCAGGCCGGCACGCCGGCACAATGTACGATCTTCTGCAGCCAAGCAGTACCCGCCGCCCGGACTTTCGCCGGCAGCCCCTGCACCCGGGCCAAATAATTTCCTTCCGGCGCCGCGGCCCACGCCGCAAGGAATGCCTTCTTCTCGGCGCATGCCACGTCGCCGGCGGCTGCCAGCCGCTCACGGGCCGCCGGCCAGCCCGCGCAAAGCGCTTCGTGCTCCGCGCGCAGCGTCTCCGCCATTTCCATCCGGTCCTCTACCGCAATCCGATCCATCACGTCGTCGAGGCGCTTCATCCGCTCGTTCCGTACGGCCGCCAGCTGCTGCAACGCCCCGGCCAGGCAAGCCGCCCCGTGCGGCGTTGCTTCCAGCAACGATCGGCGCACCTGGTCGTACCAGACCTGCAGCGCCGCGATGTTGCCAATGTAGATCGCGCAATTCCGCACTACGCGGGCCAGCGAACGATAACGGGTCCCGTACGGCTTCGTGACCGGTGCGGGCGTGCCCGGCACCACGAGTTGCCCGGGCTCGAGCACATCCCGGCGCGCGACCTGTCCGGCGGCCTGCACCGTACCGTATTCCAGGCGGACCGGACCGACCAGCCCGCCCTGCCCGCCCAGAAAGATAGCTTCCTGATCCAGCATGACGCCGCGGGGCACATCGCCAATCAGCGAGGCGGTCGCCTTGTCACCGTGGGGCGTGTAGTTGAAATGGATGAAGGACGACCCGATTTCGCTGTGAACCTTGCGGTTCTTGCCGCCCGCCATCAGTACATCGCAGAAATTGATCAAGCTGCCGCCGACCACAAACGGAAAGAAAATCGTCTGCTTCAAACCCACCGTGTGCGCCATTTCGGCACCTTCTTCCAGGATGGTACCCGGGCGAACCTGAGCTCCGCTGCCCATGGCGGAGCCATCCAGAAACACCGCCCCGTTGAAATAGCCCCCCTTGAGTTCGACCTTCTCGCCGAGTTGGCAGTCCTCTACCGTGGCGGGGGCCTCCCGCCCCAGCACGCAGCCGGGTCCGATGCTCGTCGAAGCCCCAAACACCTTGCAGCCCGTGTGGATGACCACACCCGGCGCGATCCGGTCCGGGTTGACTTCCGCGCCGATTTCCACGGCGGTCGGCGTTACAATCCGCACGCCGCGCCCCAGTAATTCCTCCACGCGGTTCATTTGCGCAACAAGGCCCCCGCCACCACGCCCACACCTGCCGCTGCCAGCAACGCATACGACGTTTTGAGCGTCACCACTTTGGAAAACAGGTTCACGGACACCTTACCCTGCGTCATGATCAGCACCACCACGAACGCCGCGAGAATCAACAAGCCTATCCACATGCTCTTGCTCATGGCTGCACCTCTGGAATTGGCCCGTCAGTTTTTCACATCGAAAGGAACATTTCACGCTTTTTTCGCACCGGGACCCGCAGATCGGACCAGCGGCGCTTGCCAAAGGAGGTTGTGGTTTTGATTCGGACGGGCCCTATCTCCACTGCTTGGCGCGCGAGTCCCGCCTTGGGGGGACACGGCAAGTTCTCCCTCTGCCTTCGCCGAAGCCACGGATGGGGGGGGGCGATCCAGGTTGCATGGCCGCGGGAGGGGATACATCAACGGGCTGGACTGGTATGAATTGCGTGTTGCGCCGCCGGATGCGGTTCGTCCGCTGGGTTCGCCCTGCTTTTTCAGGCCGCGCGGCCCATGATGATGTTGTCCGGGCAAACCCTCTGGGGGGGGTACCGCTTGAACACGAGCCAGAGTGGCGCCGCATCCGCGGAGTTTTGAATCCAGCGTGAAGTTGCGGGCGGTCCTTGACATATATTCACATATTCGTATATGTATAACTAAACATGAATACCGCACAAGCCAAAGCCCGCGCTGATCTACTGAAAGCCCTGGCCCACCCCACTCGCGTCCTGATGCTGGACGAGCTGAGCCGCGGCGACCGCAGCGTCAACGACCTGCGCCGCCTTGCCGCGGCCAGCCAGCCGACGATCTCCCGTCACTTGGACCGGCTCAAGAAAGCCGGCATTGTCACCGAACGGCGGGTCGGCCCCCGGGTCATCCACCACCTCGCCTGCCCTTGCATGCTGCAGGCGTTGAGTTGCACCCTCGAAGCGCTGAAGTCCGTCAAGAAACGCCAGGCGGACATTGTCTGACGCCCCATGAGCAAAGAGATCAAGATCCTCCTGGGTCTCCTCGCCGCCTTTCTCGGGCTGTATTTTCTGCCCATGGAACATCTGCGCTTCCAAGGCGCGATCCTGGAAGCCCTGCGTCTGGCGAAATGGTACGCGCGCGAACACGTTCTGCTCTGTCTCGTGCCGGCCTTCTTCATCGCCGGCGCCATCGGCGTGTTCGTCAGCCAGAATGCCGTGATGAAATACTTTGGCCCAAAGGCGCCGAAGTGGCTGTCCTACTCCGTGGCCTCCGTCTCGGGCACGATTCTCGCGGTCTGCTCGTGCACCATCCTGCCGCTTTTCGGCGGCATCTACTTCCGCGGCGCAGGCCTCGGTCCGGCCGTCGCCTTCCTCTACTCCGGCCCCGCCATCAACGTCCTGGCCATCGTCCTGACCGCCCGCGTGCTGGGGCTCCAGCTCGGTGTGGCCCGCGCCGTCGGCGCCGTCGTCTTCAGCGTCGTCATCGGCCTGCTGATGCACCTGCTCTTCCTTAAGGAAGAGCGCGAAAAAGCCGCCAATCCCCGGGAGGTCTTCTTGGGCGATGACGACAAGCCCGAGCGCCCGCTGTGGCAAATCGCGCTCTATTTCTTCTCGATGGTCGGCATCCTTGTCTTCGCCAACTGGGCGCGGCCCGAGGAAACATCCGGCATCTGGTTCGCGATATTCAAGGCCAAATGGATTCTCACCGCATTCTTTGCCATCCTGATGGGCGCGTACCTGTGGCGGTTCTTCAAGGTCAAACCGGGCTATATCCTCCTCGCCGCGGCCCCGGCCGTCGTGCTGGGCATTCTCCTCCCTCATTACCCCGTCGCGGCCTTTGCCGCGGGCGCGGCCGGCCTCGCCGCGCTGACGTTTGTCGGCAGTGCTGAACTCCAGGACTGGCGTGACCAGTCGTGGGGCTTCGCCAAGCAAATCCTCCCGCTCCTGTTCATGGGCGTGCTCGCGGCCGGGTTCTTCCTTGGCAGCCCCGACAGCGTGGATGCCGGCATCATCCCCAACCGCTGGATCCAGGCGCTCGTCGGCAACTCGCCAGACACGCTGCTGGCGATTCTCGGCCGCGAGGGGGCGGCTCCCGCCTGGCTGGCGACCCTCTGGCCGCTGTGGACCAACTTCTTCGCCTCCATCACCGGCGCGCTGATGTACTTCGCCACCCTGACCGAAGTCCCCATCTTGCGCGGCTTGCTCGACAGCGGCATGGGCCAGGGCCCCGCCCTCGCCCTCCTCCTCGCCGGCCCCGCCCTCTCCCTCCCCAACATGCTGGTGATCAATTCCATCCTCGGCCCGAAGAAAACGCTGACGTTCGTTGGCTTGGTCGTCGCCATGGCGACGGTCTCCGGCATGATTTTCGGAATCATCGTACGCTGAACCGAAAGGATCCCATGAAGAAAATCCAAATCCTCGGCACCGGTTGTCCGAAATGCAAACTGTTGCTCGGCAACGCGGAGATCGCCATCAAAGCCGCCGGCATCGAGGCCCATATCGAAAAGGTAGAAAAGATCGCCGACATCATGAAATTCGGCGTGATGGCCACTCCCGCCCTCGTGGTGGATGGCACCGTCAAAAGCGTCGGCAAGGTGTTGAGCCCGGACGAAATCCATAAACATCTGGCCTAACCTGGACATGACCAATGCCTTGCCAAATGCCGCGCCGATATGCTGCCCGAACGGAGGCCGAGGGGATTTCCTCCCATTGCTGATCGTGGTCGTCGGCCTGCTGGTGGGACATCTTGCGATCCAAGCATTCAAGAAACGAAAGGGAAAATCCGACATGAAAAACCTGAAAAACGCCGCCATCGTGGCTTCCGTAGTCGTGGCCGCCGGAATCGTCTTCGCCCTCAAGCAAACCCAGAAAAAGCCGGCCGCCTCCGTCCCCGCTACGGCCGCGGAATCCGTGGCGGACGAAGGGGGCGCCCGACAACCCGCCGCCCTGCCCCGCCTCGTCGATCTAGGCGCGGATAAGTGTATTCCCTGCAAGCAAATGGCCCCCATCCTGGAAGAACTGAAAACGGCCTATGCCGGCCAGCTCGAGGTGGAGTTCATCGACGTCTGGAAGAACCCGGACGCCGGCAGCCAATACGGCATTCGCGTCATTCCCACGCAGATTTTCTACGATGCGCAAGGCAATGAACTTTTCCGGCACGAAGGATTTTTCGGCAAGGAGGACATGCTCGCCAAGTGGCAGGAGCTGGGCGTGGATCTCCAGCCGCAGGCCGCCCCATGATCCAAACGCTTTTCACCATCTTGTCCCGCGTCATCGAGGGCAATCCGGCCATCGCGCTTTCCGCCGCCGTCGGCTGGGGCATCCTGAGCATCGTGCTCAGCCCCTGTCATCTCGCCAGCATCCCGCTGATTGTCGGGTTCATCGACGAGCAGGGCCGGATCTCCACGAAGCGCGCCTTCCAGATCGCCCTGCTCTTCTCGCTGGGCATTTTGATCACCATCGGGCTAATCGGCGCCGCCACCGCCTGGGCCGGCCGCATGCTCGGCGACATCGGCGCCGGTGGAAACTACTTGGTCGCCGCCGTCTTTTTCCTGGTCGGCCTGCATCTGATGGGCGTGATCCCCCTGCCCTTCACCGGGCCTGGCCAGGTCAAAATGAAGCAGCGCGGGCGCCTCGCCGCCTTCATTCTCGGCCTGGTGTTCGGCGTGGCCCTCGGCCCCTGCACCTTCGCCTACATGGCGCCGATGCTGGCCGTGACCTTCAAGCTCGCCGCCGCCCACATGGCCTACGGCATCCTGCTGCTGCTGGCCTACGGCATCGGCCACTGCGCCGTCATCGTGTTTGCCGGAACCTTCGCCGAAAGCGTCCAGCATTATCTGAACTGGAACGAGGCCTCCCGGGGCGCGCTGATCCTCAAAAAGGTCTGCGGCGTTCTTGTTCTGCTCGGCGGCCTCTGGATGATCTACGTCGCGCCATGAAACCTCGCCCCAAACTCCGCGTCCTGTTCCTCTGCACCGGCAACTCCTGCCGCAGCCAGATGGCCCAGGCTGGGCCCGGGCCCTGAAAGGCGCTCAAATCAGGGCGTTCTCCGCCGGCATCGAGACGCACGGGCTCAATCCCCACGCCGTCCAGGTCATGGCCGAAGCCGGCGTGGACATCTCCGGACACACGCCCAAGACCGTCGCCGATTTGCCGGTTAAGGATTTCGATTACGTCGTGACCGTCTGCGACCACGCCCGCGAGTCGTGCCCGCTTTTTCCCGGCAAGATTAGAGAGTCTAAAAGAAATTTAACCACAGAGAACACAGAGTTGCACAGAGAAAATCCACCCCCCCTCTGTGAACCTCTGTGTCCTCTGTGGTAAAAACAGGGGATTCAATATGACCTGCAGCACCGCACCGATTCCCGAACAACGGAAGATGACCAACATTTTCGAGCGCTATCTGACCGTCTGGGTCGCGCTGTGCATCGGCGGCGGCATTCTGCTCGGCAAGCTCGCGCCCAACCTGGCCAAGACCCTCGACGGCCTGGCCATCTCCGTCAACGGCGCGCCCGTGGTTTCCATTCCCATCGCCATCTGCCTCTTCTTCATGATGTACCCCATCATGGTGAAGATCGACTTTGCCTCGGTGGTGAAGGCCGGCAAGAGCGGCAAGCCCTTGTGGTTGACGTTGTTCGTCAACTGGGCGATCAAGCCCTTCACCATGTTCGCCATCGCCTATTTCTTCCTCGGGTTCGTGTTCAAGGCGTTCATCGGCCCGGACGCCATGGATCTCGTCAAGATGCCCTTCGGTCTCGACCTGCCCGTCGGCGCGAAGCACGGCGCGGGCACCGTGGTCCTCGTTGAAAGCGTCAAGATGCTGCAGGTGCCGCTGTGGCGCAGCTATCTAGCCGGCTGCATCTTGCTGGGCATTGCGCCCTGCACGGCCATGGTGCTGGTGTGGGGCTATCTCGCCCGCGGCAACGACGGCCTCACCCTCGTGATGGTCGCCATCAATTCGCTGACGATGCTCCTGCTCTACGGCCCGCTGGGCGGCTTCCTGCTCGGCGTCGGCCGCTTGCCAGTGCCCTGGCAGGCCCTGTTGCTTTCCATCGCCATTTATGTGGCTCTGCCGCTTGTCGCTGGCTATTTTTCCCGCAAGTGGATTCTCGCCGCCAAGGGCGAGGTCTGGTTCAAGGAAAAATTCCTCCACGTTCTAACACCCGTCACGATCATTGCGTTGCTGACCACGCTGGTCCTGCTTTTCAGCTTCAAGGGCGAGATCATCCTGGCCCATCCGCTGACCATCCTGTGGATCGCGATCCCGCTGTTCATCCAAACGATGCTGATTTTCTGGCTGGGCTATGCCGCCGCCCGCGCGCTGAAGCTGTCCTATGCCGATGCCGCCCCCGCCGCGATGATCGGCGCGTCGAACCATTTCGAGGTCGCCATCGCCACCGCCGTCATGCTCTTCGGCCTCTCCTCCGGCGCCGCCCTGGCCACGGTCGTCGGCGTCCTCATCGAAGTGCCGGTCATGCTCGGACTGGTGCGCATCTGCACCCGCACTGCGCCTTGGTTCCCGGCCACCGCGGAATCCTCGCCGGTCATCTCCTCCCGCGAATAGCGCCGGGCGACTTGGAAAGCCAAGCCCGTTCCGCCAGCGCGCAAACGCACGGAAGAAAAGGCCCCGCCGCGCATTTCATTGCCGACAAAGATTGATATTTCCGGATGCTTTTCTGAAAATATGGCCCTCATCTTCGGAAGGCAGCCCATGGACGGAACTCAGTTGTTTTTCTTGATCTTCACCGTGCTCGGCGGCCTGGCTCTGTTCATCCTGGGCATGGGCATCATGTCCGACGGCCTGCGTGTCGCGGCCGGCGCCGGCCTGCGCACGCTGCTGACCATGGCGACCGCCAACCGGTTCGCCGGGCTGGCCCTGGGCACCCTGCTGGGTTTCCTGGTCCACTCCTCTGCCGCCTCCGTGATGCTGGTGGGCTTCCTTAACGCCGGTCTGATGAGTCTGGTGCAGGCGGTGACGCCCATGCTGGGAACCAACCTGGGCACCTCGCTGTCGATGCAGCTGGTTTCCTTCCGGCTCACCGACTACTGCTATGCGGGTATTGTCGTAGGACTCATCATCCAGATGGCGTTGCCGGGGGAGCGCGCCAAGTCACTCGGGCGTGTCCTGATCGGATTCGGGCTGCTGTTCCTCGGGATGAAGACGATGAGCGAGGCCATCGCCCCCCACCGCGACCTGCTGCGGCAATACCTGACCGTCATCGACGGCCACACCCTGCCCGGCCGGCTCTTGGGCGTTGGCCTGGCCTTCGGCCTTACCGCCGTCATCCAGAGCAGCGGCGCCACCATCGGCATGGCCTTCGCCCTGGCCGACGCCGGCGTGTTCGATTCCCTCTGGCAGACCTATCCCATCGTCATCGGCGCGCAGATCGGCACCTGCGTCACCGCCCTGCTCGGATCCATCGGCACGCACATCGACGCCCGCCGCGCCGCGATCGGCAACCTGCTCACCAACACCATCAACGCGGTCGTCTCCATCGGGCTGGGGCCGGTGTGGGTGCCGCTGTTCGCGGGCACCTCGGCCGACCTCGTGCGCCAGACCGCCAACACGCATACACTGCTGATGGTCCAGAACTGCCTGATCTTCACCCCCATCATCTACGCCTACGCGGGCATGCTCCGGAGAATCGTGCCCTCCCGCACCCCGCCCCCCGAACCCTCCTACCTCCGTCCCGAGCTGCTGGACTATCCCGAACAAGCCATCACCGCCTGCCTGGGCGAACTGCGGCGCGTCGCCCGCATCTGCGACAAGAGCCTGCGCCTTGCCGGCCAGACCATTCTCTTCGCCTACACCGCCAAGGACGTTCAGGCCATCCGCCTCAACGAGCAGGTCATCAACCAGGTCAAGCTGGCCATGAAGGGATACCTGGCCCACCTCACCCGCCGCCAACTCTCCAAGCGCCAGGCCATCCTTGTGCAATACCTCGACCGCTGCATGAGCGATCTTGAACGCATCGGCGACCATGTCGAAGCCCTGTGCGACACTTCCCTGCGCCGCCGGAAATCCCTGGCCGGCCTGGTGGACCGCCTCTCCTTCAGCATCTTCTTCCAGCTCTACGAAAGCCTCCTGCACCTGTTCAAGCTCCTGATCCAGTCCTTCGATCCCGGCGGCGACCACCCCGCCGACATCGCCGACCAGATCCTGCTTGCCCGCGACGACTACGTGCAGGCCAGTTCCATCACCCGCAACCATTTCAACGAACAGGTCACCCGGCGCGCGATGACAGCCGTTGCCGGCATCTTCTACGGCGAATACCTCGCCGGGCTCGACCGCATCGTCCGCCACATCCGCAACATCGCCCTTGCGGAAAAACAGCCCCAGTTCTGGATCAAGCGCAGCAAGCTCGGCAAGCACGTCGATCTCGCCCCCGAGCCCGAACACCCGCCGCTCGTCGATCCCCGGGACTTCCTCCCCCGCCTTCAGCCTGACGCCCCCCCGTAGCCCCCCGGCACGGAGAAGCGCGGCCCGGACCGGCCGCCTTCCATCAAAAGATGAAATGTCCGCACCGTTGAGGTAGAATATCCGTGCAATGAGACTTTCCAGCTCTGCCGACGACGTGCGCAAGGTGCGCGTGCTCGTCAACCCGAAATCGGGCCTCGGCATGTCGTTCGACGACTTTTGGAAGAACGTGGAACGACATTGGGGCGGAATCCAAGCCGATGTCACGTACCAGTTCAGCACCGACATCGCCGACGGCCGGCGAAAAACGGAACGGGCCATGGACGATGGGGTCGATGCCATCCTGGTCGCCGGCGGCGACGGCATGGTCAACAGCATCGGCAGCGTGCTCGTCGGCACGTCCGTCGCCCTGGGCGTCGTCCCCACCGGCAGCGGCAACGGCTTCGCCCGCCACTTCGGCATCCCCCTGGAAATTCCCGCCGCCATCCGCGCCCTGGCGACCGCCCGGCGGAAACCCATTGATGTTGGCTTTGCCAACGGCCGCCCGTTCTTCGTCACCTGCAGCCTGGCGTGGGATGCCGCCATCGCCCGGCGCTTCGCAGCGTTCCCCTTCCGCGGCATCGCGCCCTACGTCTTCGCCGCCGCCGCCGAACTCATGACCTACGCCGACCAGCCCATCCACGCCGCCCTCGATGGCGGCCCCGCGCGTGTCTATCCCAATCCCATCCTCTTCACCGTCGCCAATCTCACCCAGTACGGCGGCGGGGCGCAAATCGCCCCCAAGGCCCGGGCCGACGACGGCCTGATGGAAATGGTCGTGGCCCTCCGCCCCGACCTGCCCCTGCTGCTGATGAACATCGTCCGCCTGTTCAACGGTACGATCGACCAGTTGCCCCAGATCGCCACCCGCCGCTTCCGGAAACTGCAAATCCATCGCCCCAAGCCCACCGCCATCCAACTGGACGGCGAACTCGTCGAGGCCGGCCGTGACATCACCATCACCCTGCACCCGCGCGCCCTGACCGTGCTTGTGCCCCGCCCGCCCGGGGACGATGGTTGATGCCCCGCCCCGGCCCGTTTCCACACTGTGGAAACATTCTTTCCATTGTGTGGAAAATCCGCGATCCGGCCGCTGCCGGATTCCATTGCGTGGAAAAAAAGGCCGATTTTTTCCACACCGTGGAAAACCGGCTGGCCCCGGCCCGGGGGCGGTCAGCCCCGGAGTTTGCGGCGCAGGGCTTCGGCCGCCAATTGCGGGTTGGCCTTGCCGCGGGAGAGCTTCATGACCTGCCCCACTAGGAACATCAGGGCCGTTTCCTTGCCCCCGCGGAATTCCGCCGCCACTTTTTCGTTCGCTGCGATGGCCCGCTCCGCGAAACCGTCGATGGCCCCCGCATCGCTGACCTGCGCCAGCCCCTTTTCCTTCACGACCGCCGCCGGATCTCCGCCCTTTTCGAACAGGACCTGGAAGACTTCCTTCGCCGCCGGCATGTTGATCGTCTTGGCGTCCACCAGCGCGATCAAAGCCGCCAGCGCCCGGGGGGTGATCTTCGCATCCGCGATGCCCAACCCCTGCTCGCCCAGCGCGCGCAGCAGTTCGCCCATCACCCAATTGGAAACCGCCTTGCAGTTCTTCGACTGCTGCGCCGCCGCTTCGAAAAACTCCGCGAGGGCCTGGTCGGCCGTCAGCACCCCGACATCGTACTCCGGCAGGCCGTAGTCCCGGATGAACCGCGCCCGTTTCACGGCGGGCAGTTCCGGCAGCTCCGCGCGCCACGCTTCGACCGTCGCCGCGTCCAGCACCACCGGCGGCAGGTCCGGCTCCGGAAAATAGCGGTAATCGTGCGCGTATTCCTTCGAACGCATCGGCAGGGTGACGCCGGCCTCGTCGTCCCAGCGGCGCGTCTCCTGCACCAGCATGCCGCCGCTGCGCAGAACCTCCACCTGGCGCGCCAATTCGTAGGTCAGCGCCCGGTGAATGCCCTTGAACGTGTTCATGTTCTTGATTTCGCACTTCACTCCGAGCAAGTCCGTCCCGGCCGGCCGCACCGATGAATTCACGTCGCAACGCACCTGCCCCAGCTCGAGGTTGCAGTCGCTGATGCCCGCGTAGATCAGCATCTCCTTGAGCGCGATCAGGAACGCCATCGCCTCGTCGGGGCTGGCCATGTCTGGTTCCGTCACCAGTTCCATCAGCGGCGTGCTGGCACGGTTGAAGTCGATCTCCGAGGAGTTCTCCAGGTGTGTGATCTTGGCCGCATCCTCCTCCTGGTGAATATGGTTCACGCGGATGGTCTTCGGCTGCCCGCCCACATCGATCTCCACGGCCCCGCCGAGGCACAGCGGCGCCGCCTGCTGCGAGATCTGGAAGTTCTTGGGCATGTCCGGATAGAAGTAGTTTTTCCGGTCGAACGTGCTGCGCAACGCGATCCGCGAGCCGATCATCAGGCCCGTCTTGACGGTCTGGCGGATGGCCTCCCCGTTCATCACCGGCATGGCCCCGGGCAGGCCGAGGCAGACCGGGCAGACGGCGACGTTCGGATCGCCTTCCTCGTGCGCCGGGCAGGCGCAAAACATCTTCGTGCGCGTCTTGAGCTGCACGTGCACTTCCAGGCCGATGGAGGCAATGAAATCGTTCATGGCAGAAACCTGAAATCCTTCAACGCAAGAGGCGCAAACGACGCAAGAGTCCGCAAGCGCGGAGCTTTCAATGTCTTGGCTTGGAATACTCTTTTCATGTCCGGCATTTGCGTTTCTTTCGCGTCTCTTGCGCCTTTTGCGTTAAAGGCTGTTATATCTTCGGCTGTTGCTTGTGCCACTCCGTCGCATGCTGGTACGCCGCGCCGATCTGCAGGATGCGCGCATCCGCGAACGCCGGGCCGATGATGTGCAATCCTGCCGGCAGGCCGCCCGTCGTGAACCCGCACGGCACGCTCAGCCCGCAAATGCCCGCCAAATTCACGTTCGCGGTGAAAATGTCGCCGAGGTACATCTGCACGGGATCGGCCGTTTTCTCGCCCACGCGGAACGCGGGGCTGGGCGTCACAGGCCCGAGAATCGCGTCGCACCGGGCAAACACCCGGTCGAAATCCCGCCGGATCAGCGTGCGTACTTTCTGGGCGCGCAGGTAGTAGGCGTCGTGGAACCCGCTGCTGAGCACATACGTGCCCAGAATCACGCGCCGCTTGACCTCCGCGCCGAAGCCCTGCGCGCGGGTCTGCTCGTACATTTCCTGCAAATCCTCCGCCTCCGCGCGGAATCCATAGCGCACGCCGTCGTAGCGCGCCAGGTTGGCCGACGCCTCCGCCGGCGCCAGGACGTAGTAGCACGCAATGCCGTATTTCGAATGCGGCAGCTCCACGTCCACGATCTCCGCTCCCAGCGCCCGGCATTGCGCCACCGCCGCGCGGGTCAACTGCTCGACTTCCGGATGCAACCCATCGACAAAATACTCTTTCGGCAGGCCCAGTTTCAGCCCCTTCAAATCCCGCGCGGCGCGGACGTTCGGCAGGCAATCGTCCACCGGCCGGGCCGCTGTCGTCGAATCGTGCGGATCCAGGCCCGCAATGACCTGATACACCGCCGTGGCATCCTCGACCGACCGCGCGATGGGGCCGATCTGGTCCAGCGACGACGCAAAAGCGGTGCACCCATAGCGCGATACGCGCCCGTAGGTCGGCTTGAGGCCGGTTACGCCGCAGAACGCGGCCGGCTGGCGGATGCTGCCGCCGGTGTCCGAGGCCAGGGCGGCTGGCGCCAGCCGCGCGGCCACCGCCGCCGCGGAACCGCCGCTGGATCCGCCCGGCACCCGGTCCGTGTCCCAGGGATTCCGGGTCGTGCCGTAGGCGCTCGTTTCGGTGCTGCCGCCCATCGCGAATTCGTCCGTGTTGGTGCGCGACACGAACACGCAGCCCGCTGCGCGCAGCCGGGCAATCACCGTCGCGTCATACGGCGCCACGTAGCCCTTCAGGATGCGGGAACCGGCGGTGCAGGGCTGTCCCTTGACATTCAACAGGTCTTTGATCGCGATCGGCACCCCCAGGTACGGACGGTTGTCGCCGGCCGCCCGGGCGGCATCCGCCGCGCGCGCCTCGGCCAGCACCGCCTCGCGGTTGAACCAGGTCAGCGAATTGAGTTTCGACTCCAGCTCTTCCGATCGCGCCAGCAAGGCCATCGTCAGTTCCTCTGACGACGCCCGCTTTTGCGTCAAGGCCTCCGCGACCTCCAGGAATCCAAGATCATGCAAATCCGCGCTCATTCGATCACCTTGGGCACGACGAATTGCCCGTGCCGCGCGAGCGGCGCATTGGCCAGCGTGGCTTCGCGCTCCAGCCCGGCGATAGGTACATCTGCCCGCCAGGCATTCTGCGCCTCGGTCGCGACATCGGTAACCTCCACCCCGGACACATCCAGTTTCTTCAATTCCCCCACGAAGGCCAAAATATCGTCGAGTTGTCCCTGCAACCGGGCCGCCTCGGCATCCGACAATGCAATCCGCGCCAGGCCCGCTACGTAGCGGACATCCATCCGGTCGGCATTTTCCGAAAATCTCATCGCCATGGCGCACGCACTTTCCGCCCCGCTGCCGGGACATTCCACGGCCGTGCTTGTACCACGCCCCCGCCTGTTCATGCAATCACTGGCGCCGCTGAAGGGCGTCTTCAGGCGCGACAAAATTGCACGCAGGGCTGAACAGCCCCGGCATGCTTTTTCCCGCTCTGTCCTATGCACCGCGTTCAGGTTACTCCCCTGTTCACGCCCGCGGGAAGGATTGGGCGGAATATCTGAGTTTGTCAGCCCGGATTTCCGCGGCAGCTTGCCCCCCAGAACAAAGAATTAATTATTCCATCATTAATTAATAATGGAATAATCTTTTCACGAAATTGTTACCGGTTATTGGATGTTTTAAGTTTCGGGAATTTCATGTTTTATTAATAATATTCGTGGTTTTTGCTTCCGGCCACTGTTGATTCAATGGCCACGGGCAACGTCCCCGACAGCAGGACACCTGCCCCCTCTCTGGTCTTCACCGGGATGGGCCATTCGGGATCTCGTCGCGGGGGCGGATCCATTGACTCTCAAGAGCAGCCTGCTGGCCTTGCGGACGGCGAATCGAGCATTTCCAGATCGTGGTCGTCCCGGGCTGGTTCCATTTCCCCTTGGCGCGAACGCTTCGTTCCACAGCGCGGCTGAATCTATCGGGTTGGGTCAGGAGGCATCCTTGAGACAACGGAACCCGCCCAAATCCGGGCGTGCGGCGCCTGGTCCAGTCCCGGCAAGTTCCAGTGAAACCGGATCTTCTCAACCCCTGATCTCAAGCGTGTTCCAGGACTTCGGCGGCGCCGGGAAACGGAACGAGGCAGCGCGGCAAAATGCCGTGCAGATAGGCGATCAAAACGCCGTAATTGACAATCGGCACGCCGGCGTTCCGGGCCTCGCAGATGCGCCAGTGCATCTCGCGGCGGTTCAGCATGCAGGCCCCGCAGTGCACCACCAGCGCATATTCCTTCAGGTCGCGCGGATATTTCATGCCGCTGGAATGTTCCAGGACCAGATTCTTGCCGGTATGTTTTTTCAGCCAGCGCGGGATCTTGACCGTGCCGATGTCGTCCTCCTGCCGGTGGTGGGTGCAGCCTTCCGCGATCAAGATTCGATCGCCGTCGCGCAGCTTCCCCACCACCTGGGCCCCGCGAACGAGTTCCGCGAGGTCGCCCTTGTAGCGGGCGAACAGGATCGAGAACGACGTCAGCGGCACGTCTGCCGGCACCGCAGCCGCCACCGGTGCAAAGGCCTGCGAGTCGGTGATTACCAGCCGCGGCTTTTTCCCCAGGCTCGCCAGCGCCGCGGGCAGGCCGGTCTCCTGGGTCACGACGGCCATGGCCCCGGCGTCGAGGATATCACGCACGACCTGCTGCTGCGGCAGGATCAGCCGCCCCTTCGGGGCCGCCGAATCAATCGGTGTCACCAGCACAACGATCTCGTTCGGCTGCAACAAGTCGGCGACGAGCCGGTGCCGGCTGTCGTCCTCCGGCGCCATCCGCGCCAAGGCCAGCTTGAGCGCCCCGATGCCTTCCTTCGTCGTCGAAGAAACCACGTGGACGGACGCCTGGGCTTGCTTGGCAGCCTCTTGGAGCATCGCGGCCGCGGGCGCCGCGCGGTCGGCCTTGTTGAACACCACCACCAGCGGAATGTTCTTGGCACGGACTTGTTGGACCAGCTCGCGTTCGCATCCGCCGAGGCCGAATTCCGCTTCGGTGACCAGCAGCGCGATATCGGTCTGATTCAGCACGTCGCGCGTGCGCTGGAGGCGCAGCGCGCCCAGCGCGCCTTCGTCGTCGAGCCCGGCGGTATCAATGATCATGACCGGCCCCAGCGGCAGCAGTTCCATCGCCTTGCGCACCGGATCGGTGGTCGTGCCCTTGACCTCCGAGACAATGGCAACCTCCTGCCCGGTCAGCGCGTTGATCAGGCTGGACTTGCCGGCATTGCGCCGACCAAAGATAGCGATATGCGTGCGTTCGCCCTGGGGTGTCTGGTTCAGGCTCATGCCCCGCACTATAGCACAACCTCCTTCACCCGCGGGACAAACCCGCGCCCCCCCGCGAGTCGGGCGCGGCTGGGGACTGGAAGGAGGGATTGACAGGAGGCGGGGATTCCATTCTTTGTTCGGCAACATCATGTGTTCTGCAGATTTCACCACTCTTGGCGACAGGGGCCACGAATCCAAGAGGAGATGAAAATAATGTCGTACGCAAAATACGCGATGGGCCTGGTGAGCCTGCAGTTCATCAGTTTGAACGCCCTGGGCAGCGTCAACGCCTTTGACACCCTCGGTCCCGACAACACGTATGGGTACTCGGGAGTTTGGTTCGGGCACTACGAGGGCTACAGCGCGACCTGCGCTCAATAGTTCACGCCGACGGAGAACGGGTGGCTGGAGGAAATCTACGCCTCGATCGAACCCGACCCGTATACGCCGGATCGGTCCTTCACGTTGCGGCTGCTGACCGATGCGAGCAACATCCCCGGGGAGACGGCGCTGTGGTCAACCACTTCGTACATCTGGCCGTCTCCGGAGGAGGAGATCTACCTCCTGGCCGACATCGGCGGACCGTTGTTGACGGCCGGCCAGACGTACTGGCTTCAGGCGGACAAGCCCGTGGTGATGGGGAGTAGCCACGATTGGTATTCCAACGAACAAGGGTACCAGGGCAGGATTGCCTTCAGCGAGAACGGCGGGCCCTGGAGTGTTTATTCAGATACCGAGGCCTATGGCCTGCGGATCCAAGTGACCCCGATCCCCGAGCCGGACACGGCGGGCCTGTTGTTGCCCGGCCTGGGACTGCTGTGGCGCCGGCGCCGCCCCCCGGATTCATGAAGGCGTAGAACAAGCGTGGTTGTCAATCTCGGCACCACAGGGGGGGCGGGATCCAGACCCCCGCGGCTTGTCCCGTGGGTGAATCAGGTCCGCCCCGCCCCTTGGTCGCGCCCACGCCATACTCCGAAAACGTCCCCGCATACAGATTCTCCCCCATCAGGCCATAGCCGGCCGCCCGGTTGAGGCTCCGCCACAGCACCTCCGCCAAATCCAAAGGCGACCGCTCCGAATCCCCCCCGCGCGGCGACATGAGCATGGTCCGGTATCGGTGCGAACGCCTTCGGGAGGCTGCAAGTTTCCTGCACCCAGGCGAAGACGCCCGCCCGCACCTTGTCCAGAAAATCCTCCTTCCCACACGACACAAGGTCGTGGGGGGGCGGGATCTAGCCCCCCTCTTCAATTCATGCCGCGGGATTTCTTGATATTGGCGTAAGCGGCGCTGACGCGCTGGAACTTCGCCGTCGCCGTTTTCTGGAACTCGGGGCCGAGGTGGGCGACCTTGTCGGGGTGGTGCTTCATGGACATGCGCCGGTAGGCCTTGCGGATTTCCTCGTCCGTTGCATTGGGCGAAACCTCCAGCACGCGGTAGTCGGCATCGGGGTCGGTTGTCGGGGCAAACATGGCCGCGATGGAACGGATGTCGGCGGGGCGGATGCCGAGGTCGGCGGCCAGGCGTGCCAGCAGGCGGTCCTCCGCCGGGTGCAATTGCCCGTCCGCGTGGGCGATGCTGTAGAGGAAGTGCAGCAGCGCGAGCCGCTGGGAGTAGTTCATGTGGACGCGGATCTGGGCGCAGACGGGCCCGACCGGAATGTCTTTTTTCAGCAGCTCGCGCAACATCTGGAGCGCATCCCGGGTAATGTCCGGGCCGAACTGCAGCGAGAAGAACTGCTTGACCACGTTGAGCTCGGATTTCTTCGCGGCGCCATCGGCTTTCATCATGGCCGCGGTCAGGACCAGGAGGCTGGCGATGAAATCGTTGCGGGCGGCATCGGGCCCAGACCGTCCGCCGCCGCCCTGCGCCTGCGTATTCGCGCGCTGGACGGCGTTGTAGAGCGAGCCGGCCGCATAACCAAACAACCCGCCGATCGGCCCGAAAAAGGCCCAGCCCAGCGCGCCGGTGATCCAGGGATTCACCATCTTGCACCTCTCTGCTCCGGTCCCGTTTCTTTTTTCATGTTTTCGTGCGTTTCCCGTTTTCCTGTCTAATTGGCTTTCTCTATGTTCATTTGGCGCAGGCGTTTTTCGATCTCGGCCAAACGTTCGTCTGAACCATGCTTGTGCAGGCGCAGGTGCCGGCCGTGGACCATCAGATACTCGTCGCGCCCCTTGCCCAGGAGCAAGCGATCGCCATCGGTGGCGATGCTCTTCAGGCCCAGGCCCGCCGCCAGGATCCGGAGGCGCGCGATGGCCAGCAGGCGCCGCACCGGGGCCGGCAGGGGGCCAAAGCGGTCGCGGAATTCCTGCGCGAGGGCCTCCACTTCCTTTTCAAACGCCAGGCCGGCCGCCTTGCGGTAGAGCCCGATGCGCTGGCTTTCGTCTTCAACGTAGTTGCGCGGAATGACGGCGGCGCGGTCGCCGTATTCCGGGTCCGGCGTCAGGTCCACGAAATCAAGATGCACCTGCACCTCGATGATCGGCCGTTCGGCTTCGCCCTTGAGCCGCGCGATGGTGCGGTTCAAAAGCTGGCAATAGAGATCGAAGCCGACGGCGGCGATGTGGCCGCTCTGGGCCGCGCCCAGCACGTTGCCGGCTCCGCGGATTTCCAGGTCCCGCAGCGCCAGCTTAAAGCCCGCACCGAGACTGGCATGGCGCTTGATGGCGCTGATGCGGCGGCGGGCCAGGTGAAAGAGCGGCCCGTGGCGCGGCAGCAGCAGATAGGCATAGGCCTGGTGCTTGCTGCGGCCCACCCGCCCCCGTAACTGGTAGAGATCGGCCATCCCGAACCGGTCCGCGCGGTCAATCAGGATCGTGTTCACGTTGGGAATATCCACGCCGCTTTCGATGATCGTCGTGCACAGCAGGATGTCGTACTCCCGGCGCACGAAACGATGCATGACGTCCGCCAGCGCCTTTTCGCTCATTTGACCGTGGCCGACGCCCACCCGGATGCCCGGCAGCAGGCGCTCGAGCCGTTCGCGCATCCAGTCGATGGTCCGGACGCGGTTGTGCAGCATAAACACCTGCCCGCCGCGGTTCACCTCGCGCAAAACGGCCTCACGCACCAGCTCGTCGGAGTCCTGCGCAATATAGGTCTCGATGGCCAGCCGCTCGCGGGGGGGCGTCTGGACTAGGCTCATGTCGCGCGCCCCGGTCAAACTCAGGTACAGCGTGCGCGGGATCGGCGTGGCGGACAGCGTCAGCACGTCCACCAGTTCACGCATCCGTTTGAGGTGCTCCTTGGCGGCCACGCCAAAGCGCTGTTCTTCGTCAATGATGACGAGGCCCAAGTCCGCGAACCTCACGTCGCGCTGCAACAAGCGATGCGTGCCGATCAGGACATCTACCTGTTTTTGCGCGGCGCGCGCGAGGATGTCCGCCTGTTCGGCTTTCGACCGGAACCGGCTCACCATCTCCACGGTCACGGGGAACCGTCCCATGCGCTCCAGAAATGTTTCGTAGTGCTGCTGGGCCAGCACCGTCGTCGGCACCAGCACCGCCACTTGCTTGCCGTCCATTACGGCCTTGAAGGCGGCGCGCATCGCCACCTCGGTCTTGCCGTAGCCCACGTCGCCGCAGATCAGGCGGTCCATGGGACGCGAAGACTCCATGTCGCGCTTGACGTCGGCGATGGCCCGCAACTGGTCGTCGGTCTCTTGGAACGGGAATCCCTGTTCAAAATCGAACTGCCACGGGGCATCCTTCGCGAAAGCATGCCCGTCCAGCGCCGCCCGCCGCGCCTGCGTTTCCAGCATCTGCGCCGCCAGGTCGCTCGCCGCCCGTTCGGCCGCGATTTTTTCCTTCAGCCAGCGCTTGCCACCGAGCGCGTGCAGCGGGGGCTTGATCCGCCCCACGCCGATGTAGCGGCTCAGCAGATGTGTCTGGCTTGTCGGCACATACAGCCGCGCGTTTTCGGCGTATTCCACCGCCAGCGCTTCCTGCAGCTGCCCGTCGAACACGATTTCGTAGAGGCCCAGATATTTCCCGATGCCGTGGTCAACGTGCACCACGAGCTCGCCCGGACGCAGATCGGTCCAGTCCGTCAGGCGTTCGCCCGTGGCGTCGCGCGCTGCTGATCCGGCCGCCGTCTTGCGGTGCGCCGGCAGCGCCCGCCGCGTGCCGTAGAAATCGGCCTCGGCCACCGCCATCCATTTTGCGCCTGGCAGCTCGAAGCCGCCGCTCAGCGCGCCCAGCCGCGTCGCGAACCCCGCCGGCGTCCCGTACGCGGCCGCGAACCGCCTGGCGCCCGCTTCAGTATGGAAGAACAGTTCGATCTCCCAGCCGTCCGCCGCGCGCGCGGCCAGTTCAGCGTGCCATTTCCGGCGTTCGCGCTCGAGCGCATCCGGCGGCACCGCCCGCGCCGACAGCGCCGCGAGACCTTCGCACGGCCGCGCGCCCAGATCCCGCGCCGCGTCGCCGTCGCCCGCGTCGAGCTGCCCCCCGCCCGCGAATTTCTTGGCCAGTCCCAGCCGCCAGTTCGCGAAGTCACGCTCGGGCGAACCTTCCGCCCCAATGAGGCCCGCCAGCTCGGCGCTCATCGCGTAATGGTGCAGGATCGCGTCCGGATCGAGCCACAGGAACGAGGCGTCCGCGGGAAAATATTCTGTCGGGGCGACGGCCGCGCCGTCCGGCGCCGCGTCCGTCGCCGGCGGAATGGAGAGTTCCCGGATCGCGTCCCGCGACCGTTGCTCGGCCGGATCGAAGCGCCGCATGCTTTCCAAGGCGTCGCCGAAGAATTCCAGCCGCGCCGGCCAGTCTTCCGTCAGCGGCCACACGTCCAGCAGGCCGCCGCGGCGCGACGCCTGCCCCTTCGCCAGCACTTCGACTTCGAATTCGTACCCCGCCGCCGCCAGCCGCTCGCACAGCGCATCCAGATCGTGCTCCTGGCCGACCGCCACGCGCTCGCTGCCCTGCCGCATCCGGTCCGGCGCCGTCACCGGCTCCAGCAGCGCCTGCACGCAGGTCGCCACGATGCCCCGCCCCTTCCACGCCAGGCAACGCTGCAAGGTCTTCAGCCGCTCGCCGCTCACGTCGGGCGACGGCTGCCCCGAGGCCAGTTTCGACGCCTCCACGTTCAGCGCCGGCAACTTCGCGGCGGATTCCCCCGCGCCCAGCGTCTGCAAGTCCTGCCAGAGCAATTCCAGCGCCAGCGAACTCTCCGTCACGACCACCAACGGCCCTGTTGCCGCGCGCGACGCCGCCAGCGCCAGCCAAGCCCGCGCCGCGTCGTCCACTTCCTGCACGCGTCCCGCTCCGCCCGGCGCGAAGACTTCCTTCAAATACGCCCGATCCGCCGGCTCCGGCGGCGGAATGGATAGTGTTGCGGAATCGTCCATTGTCATCCCATCCAAGAATCACAACCACGGATGGATATGGATGAACACGAATGGATTTCCGCGAATGGAATGAGCTTCGGAAACATGATCCGCAAATATAACGATATTTGCGGATTTTGCTCCCAATATATTCCGGGAAATATCAAATTAGGGTCAGCCCTTAAGATAGAAGACAAGTTAATTATCTTCTAACTCAAGGGCTGACCCTAATGCTACCTAATGCTACTAAAACTTCCTCGATCTCGGTCCGCACCCGCCCGAGGGCGAAGTCTATGATGGAAGCGGGCCCTCCAGGAATTCGGCATCCGTGTCCGTGGTTGTTCCCGATTTGTAGCCCGGTACATAGGCGCTTCGGTGCAACATCGGCCGACTAGGCGTTGGACGGAGCCAGCAGCTTCAAATTCGGAAAATACCCGCGGTAGCGCCCGAGGTCGGCCGTGGCCACAGGGATCCGCAGCACCTCCGCATGCGCCCCGATGAAGAAATCGGGCAACGGCATGGCGGGCGCCGCAGGTCCCTTTGTCTTCTTCCGGGCCGCGCGGAAGGCGTTGTAGGCCCGTGCACAGCTTTCCGTGCAAGCCACCGGCAGGTCCACGATTTCGATGCCCCACGACCGGATCGTGTCCGCCGCCACCTCGGGCCGGGCATCGCCCAGGCAGATTTCAGCCAGAACGACCGGGTTGATCATCGCCCCGTCGCCGGCCACGTGCCGGACGATGGTTTCCACGGACCATCGATGAAACGGAGATTCCAGATCAGACGCATAGATCAGGACGTTCGTGTCGAGGAAGATCATGGTTCGCGCGTCAGGCGCTTCAGTTCATTCCAGGAAAGGGTCGGCCGCAACGGGCTTGTGCGCATCGCCTTGGTGATCTGGTGCACTTGGGGCCGGCGCTTGGGCTTCTCCGGCAGCAGCCGCACCAGCAGCTGGCGCTCGGCTGGACCCCCGGCAACACCACGCGGCGTTTCTGATCGGCAATCGTCGTGCTTAGGGTGGGAATATCCCACCGCCGGACTTGTTTATCAAATGCCCGATCCCGGCCCGCGTGGAAGCCGGCCCTCCAGAAATCCAAACCGCCCCCCTCTATGCCTCTGCGAAAAACCCAACGGTTTGGTCCCCACGCTTGCGCTCCTTTTGCGCCCTTCGCGTCCCTTGCATTAAAGGGTTTCGGATTTCTCCGTCCCCGCTTGGCATTTCCCCGGCGTCTCCGCCATCACCGTCGATATAAGCCCCTGCCGCCGCGCGAACTCCATGAACCACCGCTGCATTTCCACCAGGCCGCTGGTCTCGCGGAGTTTTCCGAAGCGCAACCCCAAATCCGCCAGCGCGTCCATGCCGGCCACGTCCTTGCGGGTGTCCTTGGCGCGCAGTTCTTCGCGGCGAATGCGTTCCAGTTCCGGACCGGCGCGCCTCCAGTTTTCCACGAACCGGCGATATTGTTCCCGCTCCGCCTCGTTCATTGGGTCGTTTCCACCAGCTTGCGCAACCGTACGACGATTTCCGGCGCTTCTTTTAGTTCGCACAGGGGGGCCAAATGGCGAAACACGGATTTCAAATCCAGCCGTTTGCCCTGCCGAATCAACACGCCTTCGACGTCCAGCCAGTCCTTGGGACGGTCCGCAAAAGCCTTGGCCACCACCAGATCTTCCGCGGAACACGTGATCAACCGGCAGCCCTCGTCGAATTCAAACGCCGTCGCCCGCCGCAGGATTTCCTCCTCGAACGGAAAACCCGCCAAGGCCACGTCCACCCCAACCCCGTTGGAAGCGGTCAGCAGCAGCACCCGGTTTTTCAGCGCCTGGGTGCGGGCATCCGCAACGCGCCCCCGGAACGCAGCCAGCAACGCATCCACGAAGGTTTCTTCCTCCCCGAAACCGGTCAACAGCGTGATGTCCACGTCCTGCGTCGTGCGCGGTTCGCCCCAGCGCATCACCGCGATGCCGCCGATAATGCAATACTGCCATCCCCGCGCCTCCATGAAGTCGCCCACTTCCCTTGCGGCCTGGAACAATGCGTTCACAACGGTCATCCTTCTTTCCGGAACCCAGCATACCTCAAACGGCGGGACCGAAGCAATTTCGGAAAAGGCTCCGGCGCAGCGTTCGCCGGCGCTACCGGCCGCCCGGGGCCGGGCCTGTTCGTTCCCGCGTTAGCGGAACGCGGGCCGGTCCGGATGGGACCCTGCCGGTCCTGGCGGCATGGTGCTGACGGGGAGGAAGCCCAGGTTGTTGTTCCGATTGTCCGGGGTGGTGTTGTTGCGATTCGCGGAACGGCAGTTCCTCGCGTTGTTGTTCCAGCTCCCGCCCGCGTTTCCTATCCCGATCCCGGCCCGCGTGGAAGCGGGCCCTCCAGAAAACCGGCATCCGTGTTCATCCGTGGTTGTTCCCGATTTCGTTTCCCGTCTCAAACCGTCAGATACCGGCCCCCGCGCGCGCCGGTTTCCTGGCCGTCGCGGAAGGTGAGGATTCCGTTCACCCACACCGCCGAAAGGCCCTCGCAGAACTGGTGCGGTTGTTCGTAGGTCGCCACATCCCGGAACGTCTTGGGGTCGAGCGCCACGACGTCCGCGAAAGCGCCGGCCCGGATCACACCCCGCCCCTCCAGCCGAAACTGCTCCGCCGGCAGGCTCGTCATCTTCCGCACGGCTTCACCGACGCTGACCGTCTTGCCGGCCAGCGCTGCGCGCAGGAAGCGTCCGAACGTGCCATAGGCGCGCGGATGCGGATGATCGTGGCTCAACGGCCCCGTCGGCGACCGGATCGACGCATCGGAACCGATCATCACCCACCGCTCGGCCAGAATCCTCCACATGTTCTCTTCGCTCATGCCGAAGAAGATGCCGCCGGTGAACAGTTCGTCGGTGTCCATGAGCCGCAGGGCAGCATCTAGCGGATGCCGCTTCCACGCGTCCGCTGCCAGCGCGATGGGCTTGCCCGCAAACGGCGCGTTGTCGGGGTGCCGGGTGCTGCCCACCCACACGTTTTCCCAGTACTTCTCGTCGCACGCTGCCGCCATCTCCGCGCGGATTTTCGCGCGCTCCATCGGATCGCGCAGGCGCGCGAGGATGGCGGCGCGGCCGCCCTGCGCGGCCCAGGTCGGCAAAATGATGTCCAGGTCCGTGCACGACGCGGTGTACGGATACCGGTCCGAAGCCACTTCGACGCCCGCCGCCTGCGCCACGCGGATCTTGTCCAGCGCGGCATCGAGCTTGCCCCAGTTCGCCCGCCCCGCCGTCTTCAGGTGCGAAATCTGCAGCCGCACGCCGCTGGCGCACGCAACGTCCAGTGCCTCATCGATCGCCTCCAGAAGCCCCCCCCCCTCGCTGCGCATATGCGTCGCGTAGATGCCGCCGCGCTCGGCCACCACCTTGGCCAGCGCCTGGATTTCCGCCGGCTGCGCATGCATCGCCGGCGCATAGACCAGCCCCGTGCTCAGCCCCGCACCGCCTTCTTCCAGCGCCTGTTCCAGCAGTTTGGCCATCCGTGCGATTTCGTCCGGCGTCGCCGCGCGCGGTTCGATGCCCATCACGGCCGCGCGGATCGCCCGGTGCCCGATCAGCATCGCCGAATTCACCGCCGGCTTCTGCGCGGCCAGCAACGCGCGATATTCCGCTACCGATTGCCATGTGCCGGGATATATCTGTTCCAGCCAATCCGACGGCATGGTATAGCCCGGCCAGCGCGGGGCCGCGCTGGCCCCGCAGTTGCCCGTGATTTCCGTCGTCACCCCCTGCCGGATTTTGGACGGCGCGCCCGGCTCGATCAGCAGGTATGCGTCCGAATGGGTATGGACATCCACGAAACCGGGACAAACCAGCTGCCCCGCCGCGTCAAATTCCCGCTCCGCTTGTACCCCGTCCAGATTCCCGACGGCCCGGATGCGGTCGCCCGCCACGCCGATGTCCGCCCGCACGGCCTCCCCCCCTCGTCCGTCCACCACGTGTCCGCCGCGCAAAATCCAATCCAACCGTCCCGTTGTCATTTCCGCCACGCTAACACAGCCCTGCCCTGCCGTCACCCCCCCAGCCCCTGCCAGAAGGCATGCTGGCCTGGTTCATCACCCGGTTCATCGCGCCCCGGAGATTTCCACAGAGCCGTATTGACTCCACTGGATTAGGGGGAATAGAATATTGATGTATTGAGTGATTATCCGGCGAATAGGAGGGACTTCATGAGCCGCAAAATGATCCTGCTGGTCGAGGACGAACACGATATTCACGAACTCCTGAAGTTCCACCTGGAACGCGAAAACATGGACCTCCACCCTGTCGATACCGGCGAGGAAGCCCTCCAGTTCCTGAAGGATCACGCTGTGTCGCTGATCCTGTTGGATCTGATGCTGCCGGGCATGGATGGATTGGATGTCTGCCGCCACCTGAAGGCCCAGCCGGACACACGCGACATTCCCATCATCATGCTCACCGCCAAGGACAGCGAGGCCGACATCGTCACCGGGCTGGAGATGGGGGCCGCCGATTATGTGCCCAAGCCCTTCAGCCCGCGCGTCCTGGTGGCGCGCATTCGTGCCGTCCTGCGCCGGCCCGTTCCCGTGGTTCCGACCGGCGATACCGGGCCCGTCATCCAGGTCGGCCCATTGACGGTGGATCCCGAGCGCCACAAGGTCGAAGTCAAGGGCAAGGAAATCCAACTGACCTACACCGAATTCCGGATCCTGCAGTTGCTTGCTGAAAATCCCGGACGCGCCTTCACCCGCCAGCAAATTGTCGACCAAGTCCGCGGCGAGTCCTATACCGTGACCGAGCGCATCGTGGATGTCCAGATGGTCAGTCTCCGCAAGAAGCTGGGCGCGATTGGCGACTGGATTGAAACGGTGCGGGGCGTTGGCTACCGGTTCAAGGAGATCTAATCGGTGGGCCGAGTCCTCTCCACCCGGCGGTTCATCTTCGTCTATGCCCTGGGCTCTGCCCTGTTGCTCGTGCTGAGCGGAAACGCCTGGCACCGCCATCAACTCCACCGCGCCCAGGCCACCACCCGAGCCGGCCTGGAAGCCCTCCAGCACCTGATGACGGCCGCGTACCGGGAACTGCCCGAAGAACGCTTCAGCCTGTGGCTCGGCAGCGCTAATCTGCGCGCCTGGGCCCCCGTCGGCTGGGATGTTTTCTGGATCGCCCCCGGCCCCGTCATCCGCTGGTCTCTGCGCCAGGACGATTCCGCGGCATTGCCGGCCGAGGTTTTGGAGGCGCTCCAGGCCCTGGCACAGAGCCCCGACGCCCCCGCGTCATTTTCATGCCCGAAATCCCCTCGCGTCCCCAGCCTCCTTTCAGCCTTCCACTTGTCTCCTGAAAAAACCGAAGCCGGCCAGGTCGTGTTGCGCGCACCGTTGGCTACCGCCGCCCCTGGTTCCGCCACCCTGGGCCTGGCGTTCCTGCTGCTGGCCGCCCTAGTGGCCGGCGGCGCCCTCTTGTTCCGCTGTCTGTTCCTGCGCAATCTCCACTCCGTATTTCATACCGTCGATTTCCCCGCCTTCCCCTGTTTTGCCTCCGATGCCGCGGTCCGGTCCTGGGCGCGGAATTACATTCAAATGGCCGACGACAAGATCGCCCACATCCGCCAAATGTTCGACCGGCTGCTTGACGGCCTCGAAGACGGAACCATGCTGGTAGATGCCAACAACCGCATCCGGCGCGCCAACCAGGTTGCCGCCGGCCTGCTAGGGGAAAAGCCGGAAGACCTGAAGGGCCGTTGTTTGGCGGACATGCCCGACCGTGATATACTGGAGCATTTGGTGGGGGAAATCCGGGCCAGCCAGCTCTATCAGGCCGATGAAATCCAATTGCGATCCAACGCCGTGGTGTGCACGGTGGCCGGCGTTGCCGTCCAGTATCCACAGGGACCCGGTCCTGCCGAGGTCATCCTGGTCCTGCGCGATTTGACCCGCGTCCGCCAGCTCGAACGGGCCGGCGAGGAATACGCGGTCAACGTCTCCCACGAACTCAAGACCCCCCTCACCCTCATCCTCGGCTATACCGAAACGCTGCTGTCCCACGCCGACATGGCCCCGGAGTTCCGGGAACGATCCCTGCGCACCATCGAACGACACGCCAAGCGTATCATCCGCATCGTCGATGACCTGCTCCGGCTGGCCTGGCTGCGCAACGAGGCCGACACCGTCGGCATTCCCCGCGCCATGGTCTCGGTCAATTCCGTCATCGAGGAAGTCGTCGCCAGTTGCCGCGAGTGGGCCCGTTCCGCGGGCCTCACCATCGCCACCCACGTTCCCGAAAACCTGATGTGGAGCCTGAACAGCGGCCTGATGGAAGAAGCCCTCGTCAACCTCGTCAAGAACGCCATTCTCTACGCCCTGGTGGGCCCCATCGAAATCCGCGCCCGCGTGTGCGAAAATGGCAACCTGGAACTGGCCGTCATGGACCGCGGTCCCGGGCTGAAGCTCGAAGATGCCAATCGCATCTTCGACCGCTTCTACCGCGCCGAAAAAAGCCGCTCGCGCGCCTCCGGCGGCAGCGGGCTGGGATTGCCCATTGTTCAACAGATCGTGGACGGCCATCACGGCACGGCGCGCGTGGAAAGCGCCCTCGGCGAGGGCTGCACCTTCCTGCTCGAAATCCCCCCCGAATGACCGCGCCGGTCGCGGGCCGCCTTATTCGCGGAACCCGTTGGTGATTGGCATGCGCCGGTCGCGGCCAAACGCCCGGGGTGTGATTTTCACCCCCGGCGCCCCCTGCCGCCGCTTGTACTCGCTGCAATCCACCATCCGGATCACCCGCCGTACCGTGACTTCGTCATAACCGGCGGTCACGATGTCCCTGAGCCCCTCCTGCCGTTCGACGTACCGCTCCAGAATCGGATCGAGCAGATCGTAGGGCGGCAGTGAATCGGAATCGCGCTGTTCCGGCCGCAACTCCGCCGAAGGCGGCCGGGAAATGGTGGTGGGCGGAATGACCTCGCCGCGCCGGTTGCGCCAGCGCGCCAATTCAAACACCAGCGTCTTGGGCACGTCCTTGAGCAGTGCAAAGCCGCCGCACATGTCGCCGTAGAGCGTGGCATAGCCCGTGGCCATCTCGCTCTTGTTGCCGGTGGCCACCACCATGTAGCCATAGCGGTTCGAAAGCGCCATGGCGACCACCCCGCGGACCCGCGCCTGCACATTCTCCTCAACCAAAGTTCCCGGCCGCGGCGGGGTCCAATAGGTCTGGAGACCGGCCAGGTCCAGCATGCCCTGCAACGCTCCCACGGCGGGAGCGATCGGAATCTTCAGGCAGGGAATGCCCAGCCGGCGCGCCAGTTCCTGAGCATCCGCCAGGGTTTCCGGCGAGGTGACGGCCGATGGCAACGTCACCCCGAACACACGCCTCTTGCCCAACGCATCCACGGCGATGGTCGCCACCAGGGCCGAATCGATCCCCCCCGAAAGCGCCACGATCACGCCCGGAAATCCGTTTTTTTCCGTGTAGTCCTTCAAGCCCAGTTTCAACGCCTCGTAGACTTCCTCCGCCGGCCCCGGCAGTTCCGCCACCTGACCGCGGCCCGGCGCCCAGACCCCGCCCTTCGACAACACATCCACCGCCAGTTGTCCCTCGCGGAACAATGCCGATCGTGCCACCGCCTGCCCGCTGGCGGCCAGGGCCATGGCTCCGCCATCAAACACCAGTTCGTCCTGCCCGCCCACCAGGTTCGTGTAGAGCAGCGGCACGCCGAGCGCGGCCGTGGCCTTCCGGGCCATTTCTTCGCGGTCGTTGGCGCGCCCGCGGCAGTACGGCGATGCCGACAGATTCACCAGCAGATCGCAGCCGCCCCGCAGCCCGTGAAACGATTCGCTGTCCGGCCACCACGAATCCTCGCAGATATGCACAGCCAGTCGCACGCCCCGGTGCTTGAACACCAGCGGCGCCGTGCCCGGTGTAAAAATCCGCCGCTCGTCAAAAACCCCGTAGTTCGGCAGCAGCATTTTCCGGGCCACGGCCACGCGCTTGCCGCCGTGGAAGAGCAGCGCCGCGTTGTAGAGTTTTCCGCCTTCGCGCAACGGCGCGCCCACAATCGCCAGCAAGCTGCCTGGCAGCGCCCCGACCAGCTTTTTTTCTTCGGTCTCCACCGCATCCATGAATCCAGGCCGCAGCACGAGGTCATCGGGCGGATACCCGCACAAGGCCTGCTCCGGGAACACCGCCACCTCCGCGCCGGAAGACGCCGCCTCCTGGGCGGCCTGGACGATCTTCCCCGCGTTCTCCGCCACCGCCCCCACCGTCGGATTCATCTGCACCAGCGCGAATTTCATCAAGTTTTCACTCCCGTTTTCATCCAAAAGGCTTCCGGCAGACTGGCCAAGCGGTTTTGCGCGTAATCGAAGGCCACCATGCCCGTCTTCGCCCGTGCGATGATGGCGCCATCGCGGGATCGCGTCACCTGATAGATCAAATCGAACGTCTTGCGCCCCACATCCGCCAGGCCCATTTCCACCACCAGGCGGTCGCCGCGAACGGCGATCCCCTTGAACTGCACCACGGCATCCCCCATCAGCATGCCGACGCCCCCGATATCCTCTTCGGAGAACCCGAACTGCGCCAAAAACCGCAGGCGCGCCTCGTGCAGCAGCCCCAACATGGCATCGTTGCCCACGTGCCGGCCGTAATTGATGTCCGTGATCCGCACCTCCAGTTCCGTGCGGTAGACGAACTCCACGCCCTTCATGTCCAACTTCACTCTTGCCATGGCCCCGCATTGAACCAAACCCCCGTCCACTTGAACATTGAATATTGAACATTAAATATTGGATATTGAGAAGGTCATGGCTCCCTCCGCCCTCATCATCGTCCGGCGCGGCGAAGACCCGCGGAAATGCACCGTGCGTCTGCTGCGCGGCACCCCGGGCCTGGATTTCCTGCCCTATCCCCTGCGGCGTCGGCCAGACCTTTCCCGCCATCTGTTGCTGGCGCCCGATGCCCAGCTTCTCACGATAGCCGACGCCGGCCGGCCGCTCCTGCTGCTGGATGCCAGTTGGCGGCACGCGGCGGCGATGCGCCGCGCCATCGGCCCTGTCGAAGCCCGTTCCATCCCTCCCGGCTGGCAGACCGCCTATCCCCGCCGATCCAAAACCCATGCCGATCCAGCAACTGGCCTGGCCACCATTGAAGCCCTGTTTGCCGCCCTCTGCACTTTCGGCCTTCGCGACGACAGCCTTCTGCGCTGCTACCCCTGGCGCCACGCGTTCCTGGCCCTCAACCGGGCCCTTTTGCCGCCGGATTGAGAGGGCCAGCTCGTTTTCGTTTTCTTGCAGCCGGACCCGCCGGGACCGGTCATTCAACCCATGGTAGCGCGCCGTGCGGGCGCGGCGACAACAAAACCCGAAGTGCTCTACTTCCCCGCCTGGCCGACGGCGAGGACATCGACGACCAACACATTTTCCATGGCTGTGGAACGAGGCTTGGAGGGAAGGTAGCGATCATGCCAATGCAGTTGATCTCCTTCGATTCTGGCCCCGCACTCCACATCATGAACCGTGACAAAGCCTGGATCCACCTGCCCCGTAAGCAAACGCGCCATTCCCAATGGCACATATCCGCGCATCAACAAGGCGTTCCCGTAATATGTCCAAGTGGCCGGGTCCGCGCCGATGCCCCGAAGCAATCCTGGAGTCAAACGCTGACGCAAGGAACGCGTGTCAATCAACATGATCGGCTTGCCTTCCCATTGATCCCGGGTCGATTTGATGTGGGCAAGCAGCCGCCGCTGGAATTCGCCCGATTGCCGCCAACTCTCGGCGGTGCCCTGATTGGCCACGATGGCCAGGAAGGCAAGAACAACAAGGGTGGGGCCCCATTTGCGAAACGGCCATCGATCCAGTGCCACGGCCGTGAGCAGGCTGACGCCCATGGCCGGAATGACGTTCAGCCGTCCGGCCGTATAGGACACCAGGCTCAAGGCCATGGCTGCGGCCGTCCATGCCAGCCCAAAGCCTGCAATCTGCAGCAAGCGGAAGGGATTGGAGTCACTGCCGCAACTCGGGGCGCCAGCCAGCTTGTGCAATCCCCTTCCAACCAGCAAAACGACGCCGGCATTGGCAACGAACAGAAATCGTCGGGTCCACAGGGGAAGCGTGGCAAAGGAATCGAACCCGTTCCGCATGGCGCCAAACATGTAATCCCCAAGCCACCAGTGCATCAGGTGCCAGGCGTTCATGACAATTCCCATCAGTGAAACACCCGCCTGCATATGCGGGGGATAATAGCTCCCTTCAATCAGTCCGAACGCATTCGTGCCGCGCCATGCCAGATATAGCACGCAGGCCGCACCAACCGGCATGATCTGAAAGATGCTGGTGAACGGCCGCCTGCGCCACGGCAGCAGGACCACATACGCCGCGGGCAGAAAAATGCCGGCTTCGTAGGAAAACAGCCCCACGCCAAAGGCCAAGGCGGAAAGCGCCAATCGCCAACCGCCCCCCCGGCGCACATAGGCCACCCAGAGCCAGCCGCTCAAGGCGTATGGAACTAAACCGCAAGAAACCTCGTTCAAGACTTGCGTGGACCAATGGTAGGTCTCCGTCAGGTTCGGCAGGATGGTAAAAACCACACCGGTCAGGATCGCGACAATCCTCCGGCCTGTCAATTCCAGCGCCATCTTCATGGTGAACAACAGCAGCAGCGAATTGCCAATCAGCGAAACCAGCGTCCAATACAGCGCACGGTCGCCGAACAGTCGCCATCCCACATTGACAGCAATCATGCTCAGCGGACGGTTGGGATCGAGCAGCCCTTGCCAAGCCGCTTCGGCATAGGATGCGTATGTCTTGCTGCGGGAGAGATTGATCCAATCGTCAACCGCCAACTCCGCTCGTGGCGCAGGCAAATATCTGGACCAAAACTGTAAAACCAAAACCCCCAAAATCACCCACCACCCCAGACGACATCTCGCGAACGCATTCCGAGCCGGAGCCGATGTGAATTCTCCTGATGATGTTTTCATGCCGAAATTGATCCATCTGAGACCAGACTACAGGATCGTGGCTGCAACGCAAACAGGATATCAAATGCAGGATATCAAATGCCTTGCTGGCTTGCGGGTATCAGCATGCTTCCGGCTTCGAGTGCCTAGCGTAATGCATACGCCCATCTGGCCCCGATAGCTGCTCATGGCTTACTGTCGTCCGGCATTCGTCCAACACGTTGACCGGATGCCGCCGCTCGCATCTCCGGGTGGCGTATCGGCACCCGATCTCCGCACGGCAGGCAAAGCGACCGTCAAATGATGATGCCCATCCATACTCAAAGTCAATCGTCCCATGTAAGGCACGTTTTTCCCAGCCGACGCGATATGATGTTGGCTGACCGAATGAGCAGTCGAGAAAGATGTCCGCGGCTTCCCGAAAAGATGATTGGCCGGTCAGGCTGACACACCCGTCGCCACCCAGTTCGGCAAACAGACTTGGACCAACGTTGGTGTGCCCAGTTAAGTGCTCATGGCAACGGCCAGAGCCAACCGCATCAGATCACCCGTCAAGCTGGTTGTCCCTGACACTCATTGTGCGGCCAATCAAAAGGCCACTTTCGTCAGGTTGCCCGCCTTCGGCCGGACCCGCAACCCCTCCACGTCCCTGATCGTCAAACAACAACCTGCAACGGAACGCCGGCCGGATCCTTAATTGTGGAATTGCCCCGACTCTGGCGACCGGGAATCCGCGGAAGCTGGCGCGGCAAAAGCCCATAGATGCCAGCGCAACACAAACACCTGACGCAGATTGGACAAAATGGAGCGGAGATTCATGACCTTGGATGTTCCACTCATGCGAGCGCGTATTCCCGTTGGTTCGCTGGCAATGCGATATCCCTTCTTCATGAAACGCAAGATCAGTTCCATCTGGATCATCCAGCCCCGGCCTGTTGACGTCAGCGGAACCGTATCCACCAGGGCGCGCCGAAACATCATGATACCTTGAAAATCGGGAAAGGCACCAAACAGTATCTTGTAGAGCATACGCTCAGCCCAAGAGAACAATCGTGCCGGCCAGGTACGGTTTTTTTGGTATTCGGGAATATATCCCAGCACCATGTCGGCATCATCAAATCGACGGATGAATTGGGTAATTATGGACGGGTCAAATTGTCCATCGGCCGGAAAAACCGTGGTGAGCTCTTTCGTTCCACACAAATACGCCCGATGGTAGACTGCCCCCAAACCCAAATTCGTCGGATGGTGCACCACCCGTATTCCCGTATGGCCTTGCGCCAGCCGGTCCGCAATTTCCCGACTGCCGTCTGTGCTGCCATCATCGATGATTACGATCTCCCAGTCGGCACCCAATCGCATCAGTTCATCATAGATTTCGCCGACGACACGTTCGAGGCTTGGCGCTTCATTATAAGCCATAATGGCCACGCATACGCTGCGGGACCCATGTTGGGGAGCGAACGGCATCCGCACCTTCATTTTTGAGAACGAGAGGCTTCGGCGGTCCTCGCAATTCCTTCTTCCAGGTCGACCTTGGCTTCGAAGCCGATCAGGTCCCGGGCTTTCTTGACGTCCGGGATGCGCAGCTCAACGTCGGCGTAGTCCTTGTAGACGAACTCGATCTTGGACTTTGAGTTCAGCACCCGAATCACCGTGTTGGCCAGGCCGTAGATCGTCGTCACCGCGCGCTGGTTGCCGATATTGAACGACTCGCCCACCGCCTTGGGATGCTCCATGCACAGCATCGTGCCGCGCACCATGTCGTCAACGTAGCACCAGGCCCGGATCTGCGTGCCGTCGCCGTTGATCCGGATTGTCTCGTTTTTAAGCGCGCGCTGGATGAAGGTGCGCAAGGCGCCTTCCCCCACCTGCCCCGGGCCGTAGACGTTGAAGGGACGGACGACGGACACCCGCAGCCACTGGTGCTGGAAATACGCGATGGCCAGATGTTCTTCGGCCAGCTTACTGACGGCGTAAGTCCAGCGCGCCTCGCCAATCGTTCCGATCGAGGTCTTATCCAGTTCCGACGATCGGAACGCATTGGTGCCGAACACCTCGCTGGTGGAGAAGCAGACCACCCGGTCGCAATGCTCCAGCTTGGAGGCAGCCTCCAGCACGTTAGCCGAACCCACCATGTTCACGCGCATCGTCGCGACCGGATTCTTGACCACCGTGTCGATGCCGGCAATCGCGGCGCAATGCACCACGATGTCGGCTCCCTCCATGGATTTGGCCACGTGGTCGTAGTCCAGCACATCGCCCACGACCAGGGTCAAGTTCTGGTGGTCCTTCCACGGCTTAGCCTGCAACGCATTGCGCGCCAGGTTGTCATAGGCCACGATCTGGTTGTTCTCGACCAGTTGCCCAATCAGCGTCGACCCGATGAAACCGGCCCCGCCCGTTATGAAGATCTTTTTGTGTTGTATCATGTGTCACCCTGCTTGCCGCCGGACCACGAACCGCCCGGCTGGTGTCATTTCCATCTGCATTTATCAAATCAGTATGCGCCCATTTCCCATGTCTCTTCAATCCTTTTGTGGAATGTCTGTGCTGGTACCGGGCCATCTGCGATTGACGGCAAACACCACGGCGGGCTCGGCGAGCCCGCCCTGCCCGCGAAGGGGAAAGGCAGGGCGCGTTGACCCAACTCGCTGCTTTAATCTCGATCCGGGGAAAGCAGGGTCGCGCCGAGCCTTGCTCCGCACTCCAAAATGGGTTCCTGGTCAATGAAACACAGTTGAGCCGGACTCCGCCCCGGAGCGCATATCCCTATTGCCTTACCATGGCAGGCGGGACTATCCTGCCGCCATGGAATTCATTGATCTAAAACGGCAATACCGCGAATACCAGGCGGAGATCGACGCGCGGATGCGCCAGATGGTCGAAAGCGCCCGGTTCATCATGGGCCCCGAAATAACCGAACTCGAGGGGCTTCTGGCAGGCTATGTCGGCGTGAAGCATTGCCTGACGGTGGCCAGCGGAACTGACAGCCTGGAAATCATCCTGCGGGCGCTGGGAATCGGCCCCGGCGACGAGGTGATCACCGTGCCCTTCACCTGGATCAGCACCGCGGAAGTGATCCTGCTGGTGGGGGCCAGGCCGGTTTTCGTGGATATCCGTGCCGCCGATTTCAACATTGACGCGGACCGGATCGAAGCGGCCATCACCCCACGCACCAAGGCCATTATGCCCGTGAGCCTCTTCGGCCAGATGCCGGACTACAAGCGGATCAACGCCATCGCCGAGCGGCACGGCATCCCGGTGATCGAGGACGGCGCGCAAAGCTTCGGCGCCACCCGCAACGGACGACGCAGTTGCGGCCTCACGACCGTCGCCAGCACCAGTTTCTTCCCGGCCAAGCCGCTAGGCTGCTATGGCGATGGCGGGGCGATCTTCACCTCCGATGATGCCTTGGCGGAAAAAATGCGTGCCATCCGCACCCACGGGGGGCACCGCCACCACCACCCCATACTGGGCATGAACGGGCGATTCGACACGCTGCAGGCCGCCGTGCTGCTGGCCAAATGGCCTCATTTTGCATGGGAAGTCGAACAGCGCGGGGCGATCGGCGCGCGCTACACGGAGCTTCTGCGCGGCACCGTGGGCGTGCCGGAAGTCATGCCGGGCAATACCCATGTTTATGCTCAGTACACCATCCGCGTCCCGGACCGCGACCGGCTGGGTACAACCCTCAAGGCGGCGGGAATCCCCACCGCTGTGTACTATCCCAAGTGCCTGCACGAACAGCCGGTGTTCGCCCCGCTGGGCCATCGCCCGGGAGATTTCCCCGAGGCCGAACAGGCCTCCCGCGAAGTCATCAGCCTGCCCATGCATCCTTTTCTGGCTGAAGACGAACAGGATTTCATCATCCAGGCCCTGAAAACCGCTTTGGAGTGAACCCTACCGGACGCTTGTCTGCCACATCCGTGGACAGGAGAGGAATAAGATGAAGAAAATCGCATTGGTTGGCTGTGGCCGCATCCTGGACCGCCACATTGAAGCCATCGGCACTGCCCGGGACCTGGAAATCGCGCTGGTCTGCGACACGGACGAGGCCAAGGCGCGCCAGACATCTGAGCGCCTCGGGGTGCCATATGTCACCGACTACCATCGGATCCGGGGTGTTGACGTGGCCGCCGTCCTGACGCCGTCCGGGAACCACCCGCAGCATGCCGCCGAAATCGCCGAATGCACGGATACCCCTTACGTCCTTTGCGAGAAACCGATTTCCCTGACGCTGCGGGAGGCCTATCAACTGTTTGCCCGCATCGATCAGGCCGGCAAGGTCCTGCTGCCGGTCTACCAGAACCGCTACAATCCGCTGGTGACCTTTACGAAGGAACTGATCGACAGCGGCCGCCTGGGCAAAATCCACCAGTTCATTTGCAACGTGCTGTGGAATCGCAACAACGACTATTTCAAGATTGATTGGCACGGCACGCGGGAACTGGACGGGGGCGTGCTCTACACCCAGGCCAGCCATTACGTGGATATGGTCCACTACTTTTTCGGAGATGTCGTGGAGCACAAGGGCATCGGCGGCAGTCTGCGTGGACTGGAAGTCTTTGACTCCGTCGCGGCCGCCATGAGTTTCAAGAGCGGGACCGTGGGCACCATCAACGCCACCGTCAGCACCTACCGCGCCAATTACCGCACCGAATTCACCCTGATTGCCGAAAAGGGTACCCTGCGCCTGGCCGGGACCAATCTCAACACCATCGAATTCTGGGATGTCCAAGGCCTGGAAAAGCCCAACATTGATTTCACTCTCGACCATGTCTATGGCAAGGGCCACGACACCCTGTACCAATACATCGCCGCGGCGCGCTGGGACATGTTTCCCTCCCGCAAGGACGTGCTGTCGGGGATTCGGTTGATGGAAATGCTTTCCTATTAGCAGGGGGGTTCATGGTTGATGGTTTGTGGTTGATGGGAAAACCTTGGAAACCAAAGGCTGGCAATTGAGCGATTACAAGGAACTGGAAGCCTGGCAGATTGCCATGGATCTCGCCCAAGAAGTCTATCGCCTTACGCGGGATTTTCCCAAGGAGGAGATCTACGGATTGACCAATCAGATCCGCCGGGCAGCTGTTTCGATCCCGTCTAATTTAGCCGAGGGAGCCGCGCGGGCGGGAAATAAAGAATTCCTGCATTTTCTCCATGTTGCCCGTGGATCTGCTTCGGAATTGGAAACCCAGTTGTTTCTAGCAATCAAACTTGGCTATCTTCGAGATTCAGTCGATTTGTTGGCACTGCTCTCCAGCACAAGGCGACTCATCAACGGGCTGATCCGTTCATTGAAGGAGAAACCATGACAGCACCATCTTCCTCCAACCAACAGCCATCAACCATCAACCATCAACCCTTCTTCGTCCATCCTTCTTCCTATGTGGACTCCGGTGCCATCGTCGGCGCGGACACCAGGATCTGGCATTTCTGCCATGTGATGAAGGGCGCGCGGATCGGCCGGAAATGCGTGCTGGGGCAAAACGTGAATGTGGACGCCGGCGTGAGCGTTGGCGACAATGTCAAGATCCAGAACAACGTCTCGCTGTATACGGGAGTCATGGTTGAAGACGACGCCTTCCTGGGCCCGTCCTGCGTCTTTACCAACGTCACCAATCCCCGCAGCCAGGTCAACCGCCACGCGCTGTACGAAAAAACCTTGGTCCGCCGCGGTGCCACAATCGGCGCCAATGCCACGATCGTTTGCGGGATTACGTTGGGCCGCTACTGCTTCGTAGGCGCTGGGACCGTGGTGACCAAGGACGTACCCGATTACGCCCTGGTCGTCGGCAACCCCGCCCGGCAAAAAGGCTGGATGAGTCGCCATGGGCATATCCTGAAAAACCCGGATGCCCACGGCATCATGATTTGCCCTGAATCCGGCTTCCGCTACCAGGAAACCGAGCTGGGCCTTCTGCGCTGCCTGGATTGCGACGAACAGGCCGCCCTGCCGGCCGGACTGACCCACGGCACCAAACCCTACGACGATTTCAAGTAAGTCGAGGGGCGAAGGGGGCAGGGGCCGGGTTCAACGGTAAGTAAAATCTGTTTCATTCTTTATAAACAGTGGAACCGTTTCATTGTTTATAAATATTGAAACAATAAGGGATGGGCGTTGCGGTCGAACCATCGCGATGGCCGGATTCGCACACCCCAATGCAGATGCGCCCAGTTAATCCTGTTGTGGAAAAACGGCGGTTCAAGCCCACCGCGGGCTTGTCTCACGGGTGAATCTCTGGTCAGGTAAACTGAGGATATGCGATTCCCTGTTAGGATCGGGGGGGGGCAATTCCCGGCAGGTTCGCGCTTTCAGCGTGACTAGCCGGCAGTGTACCCGGTGGGCCCTCCCAGCCTCTGGAGCGTCGGGACGTCCACCTTTCTAGTTCCGGTATTTCGGCTGAAATCCGACTTTTTTATTGTGGTTATGCCATGTTTTCTGAAGAACTGAGGCGGCGTTGTGATTGTTTTCTTCCAATCACTGTTTGCATACCATCGTTGATGCTCTGAGCGTTCGAATTTACCTCAAAGCCTCTTGCTAGGCCTCCGCAGACGACACAGAGGCCGTCCTTCACAATACAGTTTCATCTCGCGCGCCTCGCATCCGGACCAAACTTGGCGCGTGAATTATCCAGGCCGAGGCAATCGATCCGCTTTTGAGCGTGAGGAAAGCGTCTTGGCCATCCGCCAATCGTCCATCACGAAGCCGCGGCCGATATCCGTAACCAGCGGGTTCGTCTTGCGAAATCCCATGCGCTTGTAGAAGGCGATGGAACCGGCGTTGTTCCGGTTCACCGTCAGCCACAGCTCGCGGCATCCCAGTTCCCGGCCCCGTTGTTCCGCGTATGCCACCATGGCCCGGCCCAGCCCGGTGCCGCGCTTTTCGGCCCGCACGTAAATCTTGCTGAGGAGCATGCTCCGGTTCGCCGCGTCCGGCACCAGCGCAAAATAGCCGCACGCCGGGATGAGATAATATTCATAGCCTTCGGCTTCGATCTGGCGCGCAATGGCCTCCACGCTCTGATATTTCTCGAGCATGTATTCCACCTGCGCCCGACCGATGATGGGCACGTAGTGTGACATCCAGGTTTCCCGGGCAAGAGCCGCCACCGTTTGGATTTGCTCAATCCCGTTGACTCGTTCTGGTTGCATGTTCATGCCTGGGCTCCTTGCCGCTCGGACTGGAATCGCTCGGCCCAGGGGCGGCAAAAAGGCCGGGGCATGCCCCGGCCTTGGCCACCCTGTTCGTGATGATTATTCCACCAGATCAATCAGGTTCCGCACCGTGCTGTTGTCTTCCGGCGATGCGGGAGCCTCGCCGGTGCCGCTGGATGCGGACGGGGATTCGGACGGACCGCTGCCCTGTGACTCTTCGCGCGGAGCGCGATTGCCCTCGCCAGATCCACCCCGGTCGTTCCGGTCCCGCCGGCGATCCCGCCCGCGCCGGCGATCCCGGTCGCCGTTGCCGTTGCTGCGATCGCGACGCTCCCCGCCGCCCGGCAGTCCGCCCTGCAGGAAGGCTTTGCGGAAAGTGCTGCTGCACAACACCGGAATGCCGGCTTCCGTGGCCCGGCTTTCCATGGTCACGCCCGAACTGACCAGCGCGCCATCCGCGCTCCGGGACAGTTTCAGCGCCATCGCCACCAATTGTTCGTTGTCCGGCGCATAGAAGACCTTGAGACCGTTGTACTCGCCACCGTGATCCACTTCACGCAGCGGGCGGTCGCTTTCAAACACCACTTGCAGATCCAGGTTTTCCTGCTTGGCCACGCGCGCCAGGGCGTTCAGGATCTGCACCTGATCGCGGGGCGCCAGGCGCCGCCCGGTCTTTTCATCCACCAATCGCGCTGCATCCACAATATAGGCCCGGGGGTTCCGCCGCGCGGATCCGCCAGCCGGGGAAAACAGCGATTTAATCGCATCCATGAAGCCCATTCGAACTTCCATCCTTACTTTCTACTCGTTGTCCCGGGACGACTTCTGCCGCGGCCGCAATCCGAAACCAGCAACGCCCCGATTCGCGCGTGTTTCCTCCCCGATGCCTGCGACCGGCCGTCGCAATGTCCTACGCTTTCCCTGACAAACTTGGATGTAAACGCTACACCTCCCCGCCAAACTCGGCAAGCATGGTTTTTTGGTGGCGGAGCCGCGATGGAACCAAGTCGTTACACTCCGTTCCGTCACGGGAATAGGGCTGCTGAGCGTAGCGCGGGGCTCCGGTCCCGCGCAGCTTCAGGAATCCGCACATGACGGGAGCCGTGCGGTCGGAATTTCTCAGCCGGCCAGCAACCGATTGATGGCGGCGGCGGCGCGGCGGCCTTCGCCCATCGCCAGGATCACGGTCGCAGCCCCCAGCACGATGTCGCCACCGGCAAAAACATTGGGAATGCTGGTGCAGCCGTTCTCGTCGGTCACGATGTGCCCGTATTTGTCCACGGCCAGCCCCGGTGTCGTCTGCTCGATCAAGGGATTCGACTCGTTGCCGATCGCGACGATCACGGCATCCATCGGCATCTGAAACTCGCTGCCGGGAATCTCCACCGGGCGGCGGCGGCCACTGGCATCCGGTTCGCCCAATTCGTAGCGGAGACATTCGATACCCGTCACCTTGCCGTTCTCGCCAAGGATGCGCTTGGCATTCTGCAGCAGGTGGAACTGCACGCCTTCTTCCCGGGCGTGGGCCACTTCCTCGACGCGCGCGGGCATTTCGACCTCGGTGCGGCGGTAGATCAGGTGCACTTCGCGAGCGCCCAGGCGCAGAGCAGTCCGTGCGGCGTCCATCGCCACATTGCCGCCACCAAGCACTGCCACCCGCTGGGCGGCGTGAATCGGCGTGACCGCATGCACCCGGTCATAGGCCTTCATGAGGTTCGAGCGCGTCAGGTATTCGTTGGCCGAATACACCCCCACGAGGTTTTCACCCTCGATGTTCATGAATTTCGGCAGGCCCGCGCCGGAACCGATGAAGACGGCATCAAACCCGTCCTTGGCCAGCAGGTCGGTCAGCTTGCGCGTGCGCCCCACCAGGAAATTCGTGCGGATCTCGACGCCCATCTGCTTGAGGGTGTCCAGTTCGGCCTGCACAATCGACTTGGGCAGGCGGAATTCTGGAATGCCATAGACCAGCACGCCCCCGGGCTTGTGAAACGCCTCGAACAGCACCACTGCATGCCCGGCCCGACGCACGTCCGCGGCCACCGTGATGCCGGCCGGTCCACTGCCGACCACCGCCACCTTTTTGCCGGTTGCCGGCGCCACGGCGGGCGGCGCGGCGCCCTGCGCCCGCTCCCAGTCGGCTACATAACGCTCCAAGCGGCCGATCGAAACCGCCTTGTCCACCCTTTTGTGGCTCTTGCCCACGGTGCAAGGCTCCTGACATTGCGTCTCCTGCGGACACACCCGCCCGCACACCGCCGGCAGCAGGCTCGTTTCCTTGATGATCGCAATGGCCTTGGCCATCTCCCCCGAGGCAATGGCCGCAATAAACCGGGGAATATCGATTCGCACCGGACAGCCGGCCACGCAGGGCGCGTTTTTGCACTGCAGGCAGCGCACCGCCTCTACCCGCGCCTGCTCCTCGAAATAGCCCAGGGCCACTTCCTGCATGTTCCTGGCGCGCGCCAGGGGCTCCTGCGCCGGCATTTCCTGTGGCGGGATCGCCAGCCGGTCCCTTGCCTTCACGGGTTGCGCCAGCGCCTGGATCCGCGCCCATTCCACGCGGGCCGTCGCCCGGAGTTCGTCAGGGGAGCGCCAACTCACTCCTGCAACCCCTTCCGGACCGCTTCGGCGTGCAGGTTGCAGCCTGCTGCCGCGATCCGCTCCTGCTCCCGGTACGATCCCAGGCGCTGGATCATCTGGTCGAAATCCACCTGGTGCCCGTCAAATTCCGGCCCGTCCACGCACACAAACTTCGTCTTGCCGCCGACGGTCACCCGGCAGCCGCCGCACATGCCCGTGCCATCGATCATGATGGTATTCAGGCTGACCACCGTCGGCACCCCGAACGGCCTGGTCGCCAGCGAACAGAACTTCATCATGAGGGGCGGACCGATCGCAACCGCCAGATCGGGTTTCGCCCCCTGCGCGCACAGTTCCTGCAGCGGCTCCGTCACCAAACCTTTCCGCCCGTACGACCCGTCATCGGTGCAGATAATCACCTCGTCGGCCAAGGCCCGCATCTCCGGCTCCAGGATGACCAGTTCCTTCGTCCGCGCCCCGATGATCACGATCAGCCGGTTTCCGGCCTCTTTCATGCCTTGCGCGATCGGATACAACGGCGCCATTCCGATCCCGCCGCCCACGCACACCACCGTCCCGAACTGCTCGATGTGCGTCGGCCGGCCGAGCGGACCCACCAGATTCGCGATCTTCTGTCCGGGTTCCATCCCGGCCAGCAGCTTCGTACTCTTCCCCGCCACCTGGAAGATGATCGTGATGCTGCCCTCCTGCACATCCGCATCCGCGATCGTCAGCGGGATCCGCTCCCCAAACTCCGTATCCAGCTGCAGGATGATGAACTGCCCCGGCTTGCGTTCCTCCGCAATCAGCGGAGCCCGCACCCGCATCCGGTACACCTCCGGCGCAAGCCGCTCCTTGAACAAAATCTGGTTCATCAAACTGTTCCTGCCACCATCAATCCCGGGTAAAATATCACAGCCCTCCCCCGGAGCCAAAAAATGGTGGCGAGAATCGGGATCGAACCGATGACACACGGATTTTCAGTCCGTTGCTCTACCAGCTGAGCTATCTCGCCACCCAAAGTGTTTCGCGTGTATAGCGGGTTTTCCCCACCCCTGTCAATCATGGGCTCGGATAAAACCGTCCATGCCAGAGACGCCGACGCTGCAAAAGATTGCCAGCGCCGATCAACGTCTTTCCCTTTTCAGGGTGCTGTGTTGGCGGTGCTTTTGGGCGTCCCGTGCGCTGTTGGCGTTACGGCTTTCCCTGTCTGCTGTCCGGTTTCCGGCTTTCCTGCCGGGACTCCCGGTATTATCTTCATTCCCATGAATCCGCCCTGTCCTTTCTGCCGGCTGCCCCCGGACCGGATCATCGCCCATGACGGCCCCTGCGTCGCCTTCCGCGACGGCTTTCCGGTCAGCGCGGGCCACACCCTCGTCATCCCCCGGCGCCATGTCGCCTCCTTCCGCGAGCTCACCCCCGATGAATGGGCTGCGGCCCATCGCTTGGCGCAGCAGCTTTCTGCGGAACTGCAGGCCGCGGACCCGTCCATCACGGGTTTCAATTTCGGCGCCAATGACGGCGAAACCGCCGGGCAGTCCGTTTTCCACTGCCACCTGCACCTAATCCCCCGCCGGGCCGGAGACCACCCGGCCCCCAGAGGCGGAATCCGCAGCGTCATTCCCGGCAAGGCTCACTATCCTTGCCCCCCTTCCCCCCGTTGAACTCCAACCTATTCCAGTCGCCGCAGAAACTCTGCTTCATCCAGGACGGGAATCCTCAGCTTTTGCGCCTTCTCCAGCTTGCTGCCGGCCTCGGCGCCCGCGATGAGGAGGTGCGTGGTCTTGCCGACCGTTTCCGCTACCGCCGCCCCCCGTTTCCTTAATTCCTCCTGGGCCTGCTCGCGGGTGAATTTCTGCAGCGTCCCCGTGATCACCACGCGCTTGCCGAAGAAAAACCCGTCCCGGCTGGCCCCCGCGGCGACCCGCTCCACGCGGTTGAACCGCACCCCCGCTATGCGCAGCTTCTCAATGACGGCCAGATTGCGTTTGTTGTCGAAAAACTCCACAATGCTTTGCGCCACGATTTCGCCCACGTCGCGCACCTTGGCCAGCACTTCCGCATCCGCGGCCATCAGCGCATCCAGTGAACCCAGTTCCAGGGCCAGCGTCCGCGCCAATCCTTCGCCCACGTTGGGAATCCCCAGGCCGTGGATCAGCCGCCACAGTTCATTGTTCTTGCTGACGGCAATCGCGGCACACAGTTTGCCGGCCAGTTTCATCTCCGCCTTCTTTGCGGTTGCGGCGCGGTTTGGCCGCCTCAGCTCGATCATTTCAGGCGTCAGGGCGTAGAGATCCGCCACATCGTGCACGACGGGCGGCAGCACTTTTTCCACCCTTGTTTTTCCAAACAAGCCGTCATCGGTTGCGTCCACCACCTGGGTTTCCGACGACAACGCCTCAATGATGGCCTCCCCGAAACCGTCAATATTCATCGCCCCGCGCGACGCGAAATGCTCAATACGGCCGCGGATTTGCGCGGGGCAATTCATGTTTTCGCAGCGCCAGGCGGCCGCTTGCGGATCGCGCACGATTTCCCCGCCGCATTCCGGACACATTCCCCCTGCATGGGCCCGGAGGTCGAAAGGCCTGGCTCCGCGCGGCCGTTTGTCCGCCACAACCTCCACCACCGCCGGAATCACTTCTCCGGCCTTTTCGATGACGACGGTGTCGCCCACGCGGATATCCTTGCGCCTGATTTCATCTTCGTTGTGCAGGGTGGCGCGGGAAATCGTCGATCCGGCCAGTTCCACCGGCTCCAGCTCCGCGACCGGCGTCAGGACCCCCGTGCGGCCGACCTGCAGGGTGATGGCTTTCAGGACTGTCTGGGCCTGTTCGTGCGAATACTTGTAGGCCATGGCGAACCGCGGCGCTTTGGCTGTTGTCCCCAACTGCCGCCACAACACCAGCCGGTTCACCTTCACCACCGCCCCGTCCATTTCGTAATCACACTCGTCCTCGCGCCGCTGCAACTCCTGGGCGCGCGCGATAACCTCCTCAATGCCGCGGCACTCCCACCAGAGCTTCGCCACCGGGAAGCCCAGCTTCTGCAGCCCCCGCAGCACGTCCGCCTGCGTCTCGAACTCCACGCCTTCCAGGGCGCCAACGGCATACAGCACCGCGGAGAGCGGACGCGCCGCGACCACCTTGGGATCAAGCTGTTTCAACGAGCCGGCCGTGGCGTTGCGCGGATTCGCGAACAGCGGCTCGCCGGCCTTTCCCCGCTCGCGGTTGAGCTTCTCGAACGCCGCCTTGCCCAGATACGCCTCCCCCCGCACTTCCAGCACCGGGGCCACCGTTGGAATCCGCAGCGGAATGGAGCGGATGGTCCTGGCGTTGGCCGTGATGTCGTCGCCCGTCTTGCCGTCGCCGCGGGTGGCCGCGACTTTCAGGACTCCCTGCTCGTAGCGCAGGCTGATGGAAACCCCGTCCACCTTAGGCTCGATTACGTACTCAACCGCCCCCCCCCCCAGCGCCTTGCGTACTCGCGCATCGAACTCGCGTATCTCCTCGAGGCTGTAGGTGTTGTCGAGCGACATCATGGGCACCGCGTGCTTCACCGGCTGGAATCCCTCGATCGGCGCCCCACCCACCCGCCGCGTCGGGGAATCCGGCGCCGCCAGCTCCGGATGCGCCGCCTCCAGATCCTGCAGCTCGCGCATCAACCGATCGAATTCGCGGTCGGAGATTTCCGGCCGGGCCTCCACGTAGTACAGCCGGTTGTGCCGCTCCAGCTCCCCGCGCAGGACTTCCGCGCGCTGCCGCGCTTCGGCCAGATTCTGTGCCGCCTCATCCATCGCTTTCATTTATATGCCGTTTTGCCTTTCGGGTCCAAGCCCAACTTGGGCGTTTCGGTTATTGGATATTGAGATTCCCCTCCCGACCCTCTATCCTTCCCCGCACCATGACACCCCTCCCCGCCATGCGCCTGGAACATGACACATTCGGTCCCCGGGAAGTCCCCGCCGAGGCTCTCTACGGCGCACAGACCTCCCGATCCATCGAAAACTTCCGACTCTCCGGCACCTCGCTGCCCATGGAGATCATTCACGGCATGACCTTTCTGAAGCTCGCCTGCGCCCGAGCCAACGCCCGGCTCGGACTCCTGCCCGCCCGAAAGGAGCAGGCCATCGCAGACGCCTGCCGGGCCATTCTCAGCGGTGCCCATGACCGCGAATTTCCCGTGGATCTCTACCAGGCCGGTTCGGGCACCTCCTCCCACATGAACCTCAACGAGGTGATCGCCAGCCTGGCCAGCGAATCCCTGGGCGGCAAGCGCGGCGTCAAGGCGCCCGTGCACCCCAACGACGACGTCAATATGGGCCAATCCACCAACAACTGCTTTCCCTCCGGAGCCAAAATCGCCGTGCTTGACCAAATCCAGCGGTTGCTTGACAGCCTCGGCGCGCTGGAACAGGCCCTGCGCGCCAAGGCGGCGGAATTGGCCGACATCGTCAAGGCCGGCCGCACGCACTTGCAGGATGCCGTGCCCGTCACGCTCGGACAGGAATTCGGCGCCTATGCGCATGCCATGCGGCTGGCGGCCGAACGCCTCCGGGAAGCATCCGGCCGCCTGCGCGAACTCGGCATCGGCGGCAATGCCGTCGGCACCGGCATCAATACCAAACCCGCCTTCCGGGCCGAGATCATCGCGGCCCTCAACGAGGAAACCGGCGGGAGTTTCCGCCCCGCGGAAGATGGACTCTATGCGACGCAATTCATGACGGATTTCGTCCATGTATCCGGCGCCCTCCGCGCCGGCGCCCTCGATCTGCAGCAAATCGTCAACAACCTGCGCCTGCTGGCCTCCGGACCCAATACGGGACTGGGAGAAATCCGCCTGCCGCCGGTCGAACCGGGTTCCAGCATCATGCCCGGCAAGATCAATCCATCCATCTGCGAGGCCGTGAATATGGTTTGCATGCAGGTGCAGGGCCTGGACCAGGCTGTTGCCCTTGCCGGCGGCGCCGGCCAGCTCGAACTTAACACCCACATGCCGCTCATCGGCGCCAATACGCTGCAAGCCGCCAAGCTGCTGTCCGCGGCCGTGCGCGCCCTGGCTGAAAAATGCATTGCCGGCATCACGGCAAACGCCGACGCCTGTCGCCGCCACTTCGAGCGCAGCCCGGCGCTGGCCACCCTTCTCAACCCCCGCCTGGGTTACGACCGCGTAGCCCAACTGGTCCAAGAAGCCCTTGATTCCGGCCAGACCTTGCGCGAGCTCGTCCTGAAAAAGAAACTGCTGACCGAATCCGAGTACGACGCGCTGGTCGCCTCCTCCACCGCCCCGAACCTTTGAGTCCGGCCCCGGCATTTTCCGGTTCCGCATCCTTCCGCACCGCGCCCCTGCAGGCCAGTGGCCTGCCGCCGCGAATCCTGACCGCCCTCCGCGCCGGCGGCGCCGTCCGGCTGGGCGACCTGTGCCGACCGCCCCCTGCAATCGCCGACCTCCCTCCCGCCGACCGCGCATTACTGGACCGGGTTGTCGCCTGGTGGCGCGCAGCCTGCCTGGGCCACCCGCCGCGCCTGACCCTGGCAGAATGGCTTGCCCTCTTTCTGCCGGCACGGCTTGTGACCGTTCTCCAGCTTCACTATGGACTGCATGAATCCGGCACGGCGTTGTCCTTGCACGAGGCCCGCTTGAGCGCCACCGGCCGCCAACTTGGCCTTACCCGTGAACGTGTCCGCCAATTGATCGCCCAGGCCTTTGGCGCCTTGTACCAGACCTTGCCGCTGTTCGCCGCCGAACCCATTCTGCGCGCGGCCGAAAAAGCCCTGGAGTCCGTGGGCGGGGTCCTGGATGCCGCCGCGCTTGCTCAGCGCACAGATCGCGACTGGCAGGGGATCTCGCCCGTCGGCGCTTTTCTGCTTCTGGCCCAGCTTCGGCCCGGGCGCATCACGATCTACCGGGGCTTTTTCAGCGTTTACTCCGACACCCTCCTGGATCGCGTCGAAAAGGCCCTGCGAGACCGGCTCGATCGTGCCACGGGACTTCTGCCGATCTCCGAAATCGCCGCCAGCCTCTCGGCCGGGGCGCCGCTGCGCAATGGTCCCGCCGCCGAACCGCTGCTGCAGATGTTGCTGCGCCACCTGCCCGATGCCATTGCCACCCGCGACGGCCGCGCCGGCCTGGCCGCCCGTCATGGCGTCGAGCTGCTGCACGAAGTCCTGGCCGCCACCGGCGAAGCCCCCTTGCGCACGCTTGTCGAGGCCTTCAACGCCCGGGTCCATCCTGAGTGCCGCCGCGGCAGCGGATTCGTGCGCGACATGCTCCTGAAGGATCCGCGCATCCGCAAGACCGCGCCAGGCCGGTATGCCCTGCCCGGAGGTCTCCAGACCGGTTTGGCCCTGTAGGTGTGCCCTGTTCTGGACATCAACCCATTGTTAATGATACACAGCCTCCCCACAAATCCGTGATCCATCAGGGGTGGAGTCCCCATTTATGTACAACACCGTATCCTCCGTAGTCTGGCCGTGGCGCGAGAAGCTGTCGGCGCCGGCGGCTCCGAAGAAGGCCGGTCCCAAGGCTTCGTCCGTCCTGATTCAGGCCGCCGTCATGGCGGCCATCGGCGCCGGCCTGTATTTCTGGCTGGAACACACCGCCATGGGCCTCGTGGTCTGGTGCCTGGCGGGCGTCGTGCTGGTGTCCGGCTTCTTCCTCCCGCCGGTCTTCCGCGCCATCGAGCGGTTCGGGCAGTGGCTCGGTCGCGCCGTCGGCGCCATCCTGACCTGGGGCCTGCTGGCGCCGTTCTACTACATCGTGTTCTTCCCCATGCATCTGGCACAGAAGCTCAGCGGCAAGGATCCCCTCCAGCGCCGGCTCCATTCTTCGGACGCCACCTATTGGACCCCCCGCCCGCCTGTCCGGAATCCCGCCCAGTACAGGAAGCAGTTCTAATGAACATTCTCGGCATCAGCGCCTTTTACCACGACTCCGCCGCCGCCCTCGTTCGCGACGGCCGGATCATCGCCGCCGCCCAGGAGGAGCGCTTCACGCGCAAGAAGCACGATTCCAATTTCCCGACCCACGCCGTCCGCTACTGCCTCGCCGAGGGCGGCGTCGGACCCGGCCAGCTCGACGCCGTGGCCTTCTACGACAAGCCTATCAACAAGTTCGCCCGCATCCTCGAAACCTACATCGGGGTCGCCCCCAAGGGCCTCAAGTCCTTCATGATGGCCCTGCCGATCTGGATGAAGCAGAAGTTGTGGATTCCCCCCGAGATCGAAACCGCCCTCGAGCAGGCCGGCATCCCCATGCCGCCGGAAATCTTCTTCCCCGAGCACCACGAATCGCACGCCGGCAGCGCCTTCTATCCCTCCCCCTACGAAAGCGCCGCCATCCTGACCGTGGACGGCGTCGGTGAATGGGCCACCAGCACCATCGGCCACGGCCGGGGAAACGAGGTCAATATCCTCGAGGAACTCCGCTTCCCCCACTCCATCGGACTGCTCTATTCCGCCTTTACCTACTTCACCGGATTCAAGGTCAACTCTGGCGAGTACAAGCTGATGGGCCTGGCCCCCTACGGCAAGCCCGTCTATGTGGACCTCATCTACGACAAGCTGCTCGACCTGCGCGACGACGGCTCGTTCCGCCTCGATCTCGACTACTTCGGCTATCTCGACGGCCTGACCATGACCAACAACCGCTTCGACGAGCTGTTCGGCGGCCCCCCGCGCAAGCCGGAATCCGACCTGAGCCAGCGCGAGATGGACATCGCCGCCTCCATCCAGGTCGTCACCGAAGACATCGTCCTGCGCATGGCCCGCCACGCCCGCGAGCTGACCGGCGAAAAACATCTGTGCATGGCCGGGGGCGTCGCCCTCAACTGCGTGGCCAACGGCCGCCTCCTGCGCGAAAACATCTTCGACGACATCTGGATCCAGCCCGCCGCCGGCGACGCCGGCGGCGCCCTCGGCTGCGCCCTCGTCGCCTGGCACCAGGTCAAGGGCAACCCCCGCACCGCCGACGGCCGCCGCGACCAGATGAACGGCGCCTGCCTCGGCCCCGACTTCTCCGACGACGAAATCGGCGACTTCCTCCAGGCCAAGGGCTATCCCGCCGAAAAACACGACGGCCCCGACTGGGCCCGGACCATCGCCCGCCTCATCGCCGGCGAAAACGTCATCGGCCTGTGCCAGGGCCGGATGGAATTCGGCCCCCGCGCCCTCGGCGGACGCTCCATCATCGGCGACGCCCGCTCGCCCAAGATGCAGTCCATCATGAATCTCAAGATCAAGTACCGCGAATCCTTCCGGCCCTTTGCGCCGTCCTGCCTCGAGGAAAAGGTATCCGATTACTTCGAGCTCGACCGCCCCTCGCCCTACATGCTGCTGGTCGCGCAGGTCCGCAAGGAACGCTGCCTCGGTCTCGAGAAAAGCGCAACGCCGGACATCCGCGAGCGCATCCACCAGATCCGCTCCGACATCCCCGCCATCACCCACGTGGACTATTCCGCCCGCGTGCAGACCGTCAACCGCGAGACCAGCCCGCGCTACTACGACATCATCAAGGCCTTCGACGACCTCACCGGCTGCGGCGTCATCATCAACACCTCGTTCAACGTCCGCGGCGAGCCCATCGTCTGCACCCCCGAGGACGCCTACCGCTGCTTCATGCGCACCGGAATGGACTACCTCGTCCTCGGCTCCTACATCCTCGACAAACAACACCAGCCCCCCTTCCAGGACAGCGCCAACTGGCGCAAGGATTTCGTGCTGGACTAACCCCTGCGGAACAAAGGACTCCCCATGAAGATCCTCAAATACCTCGGCCGCCTGCTCAAGGAATTCGGCGAATTCGCCTGGCACAACAAGGCCTGGTGGATTGTCCCCGTCGTCCTAATCCTCCTGCTGCTGTCCGTCCTGATCTTCGCCGGCTCCTCCGCCGCCCCGTTCATCTACACGCTGTTCTGACCTCGCGATGGCACCCTGTTTTTTTTGGGGGGCTGCCGGGGCGCAGCCGGTGAACTCGGAATGAATTGTCAACATTGTCAGTGTCTGACACTGACAGGGAGGTTGAACCACGCGATAGGCGAAGGAGATATCGTCGGCGACCTTTTCCGTGAAGCCGTTCAAGCCGCCATATTTTTTCGAGATGAGACTGATGGATGGCAAACCCGCCACCGGTTCCCAAACGGCCTTGGGCTTGCCTACCGGCATATCTCTGTCCTATGGTGGCCGCTGTGAAACTCTGCTCGCATCCGTCGGGTCTGGGCTACCCCGGCCTGCTGCTTCTGGCGGGCCTCCTGCTGTGGATCCTGGCCGCCTGGCCACTACCCCGCCTGTTTTCCGAGGTCATTCCCCATACCAATCTCAATCCTGAACAACAGACGGTCCAACCCATCGTGCCCGGCGATCATCTGCAACTTCTCTACCGCTTCTGGCTGGGATTGGATGCCCTGACCGGCCATTCTCCCTGGTTCCACAACATCTACGAATTCAACCTTGGCGACGACGCTGCGCGGGTCCAGCCGTATCTGTATTACCTGCCATTTTCGCTGGTATACATGGCCGTGGCTCCGTGGGCGGGACACGCCGCGGGCTGGAATGCCAGCGGATTGGCCTCCATCCTGCTGGCCATAACCGGACTGGGCCTGTTGGCCCGCCGGTTTGCACGTGAACCCGGCGCGGGCCTGTGGGCCACCCTGCTGGCGGCTTCATTTCCCTATGCGTGGATCACGCTCTTCACGGGATCGCCCACCGGTTTTGCCATGGCCTTCCCCCCCTGGCTGTTTTACGGCCTCGATCGCGCCATCCGGGACCGGGCCATCCGGGGCAGCGTTCTGGCGGGACTTGCCCTGTTCTGCGCCTATTCCAGTGATCTGCATGTCGCCTTTTTCTCTTTCCTGGCCGCGCCGTTTTTCGCCCTGCTGTCGCTCGGACGGGCTTATCCCGACCCGCGCCGCTGGCCCGGCGCAATCCGCTCTATCCTGCTGCCGTTGCTGCCCTGCCTCGTACTGGGCGCAACCACCATCGCGATCAGTACCCTGCTCAACCGCCAATTGTCCGGCTCCGTGATGGGTGCCGGGCGCTCCCTGGCCGAAATGGCCTCCTATTCGCCGCCCGCCCGCGGCTTGATCTCTACCGCCCGTTCCGGCATGGCCAACCACGTGTATTTCGGCATTCCTCTTTTCATCCTGCTCGTTGCCCTGCCGGCCATCGCCGGCCTGTTCCGGGACCGGCATGTGCCTGCCGATCCCACTTTCCGGCGGGATTGGGCGGTTGTCGGCCTCCTGGCCGCTGCCGTGACCGTGGTCGTTCTTCTGGCCCTTGGAATTCACGGCCCCGGCGAGGGCCTCCCCGTCCGCCTCATCCGCCGAATCGTGCCCAAGTACGCCATGATCCGGCAGACCGTGAAAATCTACTGCCTGATGCCGGCCCTGTTGAGTCCATTGCTTGGCCTGTTGATCTCCCGCCTCCTGGCCGACGCCCGGCGTTCCGCCTGGGGCCTTGGCGCGGCCGGCCTCGTCTTGGGGCTTTCCCTCTGGACCGTCGGAAACTTCCTGGCGCAAACCACTCCGGGATTCAGCCGCTTACCGCATCGGAACTCCGCCTATGCCGCTGTCGCCGCGGATGATCAGGCCAATGCCGGCCGCCCCCCCCATGCCCTCGCCATCCCCCTGTGGCCCGGGGATTCCCATTGGAGCAGTCTCTACGAATACGGCGTCATGCTTTCACGGGTGCGCCTGGTCAATGGCTACACCCCCGCCGTGCCCGCCGGCTATCTTGAAAACGTGTTCCTGCCGTATGCCTCGCTCAACCAGGGCCATGCCACCGGCGAACAGTTGGACGGACTTCTGGCCCTCGGCGTTCGCCATCTCATCGTCCACGCCGGCGCGTTTCCCGAAAAAGTCTCGCCGTTCCCCGCCGCAGCCACTCTCCGCGCCCTGGTCAGCCATCCCCGTCTCGCCTTGATTGCCGACGATGGGCTGAACTTCGCCTTCCGCATTTTGCCCCAGCATCCCGTCGAACACACCCCCCACGCCAATTGGGCCGGCGCCCTGTATGCCGCCGCCCGGCACTGGAGTTGGGAGCCGCCCCTGCTCCTTCCCGAGGGACAGACGGCACCGCTCCTGCTGCGTTCCCCCGTGGCACCTGCCCCGAACCGCCGCTTTCTGCTGCGCTTGGCACACGGCTCGGCCCAGCCCCTTCTCATCGCGCCGTCCGGCCAAGGCAGTTCCGCGATCACACATCCCGTCCCGAATCATCCTGATTGGCTCCAGGCCGACATGCCCGGGCCCACGGGCGGCCAGGCCCATGCGTATTCCGGTCCAGTCACCCTCCAACATGCCTTGCTCGTGGCCGGCGACCTCCCGGCCCCCGATCCCGATGGCAGCATCCACATCAGTCCCGCGCTGTTGTTTCACACGGGCCATTGCACACCAGGACAAGATGATGTCACATTCGATCCGGCCACCGTTCCCGCCCGGTGCGTTCTGTACGGCCCCAACCTCCCGTTCCCGCCCGGCGTCTATGACATCACCTTTTCCTGCTCGCTGCCCTCCGGCGCGCCCGAACACGAGCCCCTCGGCATCTTCCGCCTCCTGACGCTGCCCGGACCCCGCCTGGTGGCCGAGGCGGCCTTCGATTCCACGACCGCTGCCATCACGTTTCCGGCCGTGACGGTCGGCGCCGAGCCCCTGCGCTTTGAATTCCACTACACCGCACAAGCCCCGGTCGTCCTGCGCGCCATCCACCTGGTTCCCTCCAGACTCCAACTGGTTCCCGCCTCCTGATGTCCCTCAATTCCGGTTGCCCTTCCGCTGGCAACACCCTACACTTTCCCCATGCTCACCAAACTCTATTGGGCCACCCGGATAACAGGCTACCTGGCCTGCCTCGGAGGCATATTCTACTATCTGGCCCATCTGCCGGAGGCCGATCCCGCCACGGCCCGCTCCGGCCTGTACTTCGTCTATGGCGGCTTTCTGGCTTTCTTCGCATCCTACGCCCTCCGCGTCTGGCTCCGCTTCGGCCCGCGACGCAATGCCGGCCCGGATTCAACCCCATGATCAAACTTGAAATCCTTTTCTCTGGCCTTTTCCTCATGACCGTCATCGCGGGCGCCCAATCTCCCCTCCGCATCGCCTGTGTTGGCGACAGCATCACCTATGGCGATAAACTGTCCGATCGGGACACCCAATCCTATCCCGCCGTGCTGGAACGTCTCTCCGCCGGCCGCTATCTGGTCGGCAATTTCGGAGTCAACGGTGCCACCGCCGTCGAAGGCATTCCCTTCCGGGCCTGGTCCGCCACCCAGGCTTGCCGGGACGCTTTGGCCTTTGCACCGGATATCGTGGTCCTCATGCTGGGCATCAATGATCTGTTTTATCCCGAATGGCACGCCCGATATCCGGCCGACTTGCGCGCCCTTGTCACCCGCTTCCAGACCCTGCCCTCCGCGCCCCGCATCTTCCTTTGCACCCTCACTCCGATTGCGCCTGCCGAGCGGCAAGCCCCAGCCAACCAGGCCATTCGCGACACCATGAATCCCGCCATCCGGGCGGTCGCCGCGGAAACCGGCGTCGGCATCATTGACATTTCCGCCGTTTATCCCAACCGCCTTGAACTGCTGCCCGACGGCCTTCATCCCAGTCCGGAAGGCGCCGCCCTCATCGCCCGAACCGTGCTGGCTGCCCTTGCCCCGGACCCAGCCTCCCAGGCGCAAATCCAACCCGCCCCCACCGCCGGCCCCGTGGATATCTCCATCCGCAACGAAGCCCGCGCGGCGCGCGCGCGCGCCGAAGAATGGCTCCGGCGCCAGCCGGACAGCCCGCAACCGGCCCCCGCCGAATCCAAGGCCGTGTCCGATATCCACGCGCTGCTGCCATTGCTGACTGGACACTCCCCGCCCGGGGAAACTCCGCTTTACCCCGCGTATGCCCGGCTCGCCGCCGCGCTTGCCGCCCAGGGACATGAAACCGTATTCCCCCCCGATCATGCGCCCATCGCCTGGCGCGAGGCTTTGTTGCACCAGCTCGTCCAGCGTCAGCGCATCGATCCCCAAGGCGGCGGTTACTGGGCGGAACAGAACGAAGACGACCCGGCCGCCGCCGCCCGCGCCACCACCCATGCCCTGCAGGCCATCGCCCGTGCCCTGGAGGAATGAGCTTTTTTGCTGGTTTCCGCCCTGCGCCTTCGGCAAGGTGAATCCACCATGCGCCCAGACCACCTGAAAATTTCCGCGTGCGTCACCGCCGGCAACGAAGAGGATAAAATCGCCGGCTGCCTCGCCAGCCTGGCCTGGTGCGACGAAGTCATCGTGGTCGATTCCTTCAGCCAGGACAAAACCTTCGAAATATCCAAGCAATACACCCCCCATGTCCACCAACACGCCTGGGAAGGTTATATTGCCCAGAAAAACTACATTCGTTCCCTCGCTCGTTTTCCCTGGATTCTGTTCGTGGATGCCGATGAAGTCGTTTCCGCCGCCCTGCGCAACGAAATCGAACGGGAATTCGATCACGGCCCCGGCGACATCGCCGGCTACCGTTTTCCCCGCATGGTCCATTATCTCGGCAAGTGGATCAGCCATGGCGAATGGTATCCCGACGCCAAGCTGCGGCTTTTTCTGAAGGATCGCGGACGCAGCGAAGGGCAGGAACCCCACGACCGGGTCATGGTGGACGGCCCGGTCAAGACCCTCCGCGCCCCGCTGTATCATTTTACCTATGACAATCTGGCCGACCACATTCATACCATCAATCGATTCTCGTCCATTTCCGCCGCTGAAAAATTCGCGCGGGGTGAATCTTTTCGCTGGTGCGACCTTCTTCTCCGCCCTCCCTGGCGCTTTCTCAAATCCTATTTCGTCCGGCGCGGCTTTCTCGATGGCCGTCAGGGCTTCATCATCGCCTTGATGAGTTCCTTTGCGGTGTTCATCAAATACGCCAAGCTCATGGAACTGAGGATTCAGCAGCAGCCGCCCCGATCCGAACCGCTTCCCCATGGCTGACACCCCTTGGTCAACCTGCGGCCCGTGGCGGTTCCTGATCGCCCCGGGCTGGGATCGCCCCGGATTCCCCGAAGTTCTGGCGCAACTTTCCTTTCTCCTCGAAAAGCAGTCCGCCCCGCTCGCTATTCCCGGCCGCAATCGCGTGGATCGCCTCGCCCTGCCCTGGGGCGACGACTCCCTGGACGCCGTCGTGAAAACCTACGGCCTGCAATCGGCGGGACGTGACCGCCTGGCGGCCCGCAGCGGGAGCAAGGCCTGGCGCGCCTTTCAAACCGCGTCCCTCCTGCGCGCCGCCGGCGTCGGCACCCCCACCCCCGTCGCCGTTGTCGAACGCTGGGAAGGAACCCGCCTCCGGGCCAGCCGGCTCGTCACCACCTATGTCCCCGATCTCGGCAACCTGCGCGACGAGCTAGACCGGATGTATGCCCAGAGCCCCTACTGCGCCCCGCTGATGACGTTGCTCCAATGCACCGCCACCGCCGTGCGCGCGATGCACGACGCCGGGATCCTGCACCGCGACCTGGGCAACCAGAACATCGGCCTCCGCCGCAATCCGGACAATGCCGACTCCCCGTGGGAGGTGCTGTTCCTCGACCTCAACCGCGCCCATGTCATGCCCGATCCGCCCCTTGAAGAGCGCGGAGCCGACCTCGCCCGCCTTGATCTGCCTTCCGACTTCCTCCGCGTCTTCCACGCCATGTATTTCCACGGACACCCCCCCCCGGCTGCTTTCCAAACAGCGGAACACAAGGCCCGGCGCGCGTTTGCCATCCACACCGCGCTTCGCCCTGTACGCCATCCGCTTCGCGAAGCCCGTCTCCGGCATACCCTCCGCGCCAACCCTCCGCCCCTGCGCGGACGCGAAATCTGGATTTGGGACGACCGTTCGGCGCAAGCCATTCCGGCCTATACCCCCCGCGACCGCCGCAAGCTTTTGCCCGCTGCCAATGTATCCGCTTCCCTGCACGGCCTGGCCCGCAAGGGACTGGCCGTCAGCCGTGGTTTCCGCCTCCTCTGGAAGCAGAGTTTTCAACAGCCGGTCCCCTTCGACGGAACCATCGGCATGACCCTCGAGCCGGAACCCGCCACCTGGTCACGCCAGCTCGACTTCCTTTCCCGTCTCCAAGGCCCGCAACAAATGCCCTTACTGCTGCGGCTGTACCATCACCAGAATTCCGAAGCCTGGCATTGGACCCTCGACCAGGCCTTGAACCTCCATCGCCAGGGCCATGCCGTCGCCCTCGACCTCGTCCAGGACCGCCGGAGCGTCCGCGAGCCCCGCGGCTGGCGCCAGATGGTCACCCTGGCCTTCGACCGCGCCCACACTTTCGCCGACTTCTTTGAAATCGGCCATGCCGTCAATCGCAGCAAATGGGGCGTTTGGGATCACCGCGAATACCTGCGCCTGCTCGACCCCGTCCGGGCCTGCCTCATTCAATACCCCGATGCCCGCATCACCGGCCCCGCCTGCATTGATTTTGAACCCCATGCCCTCGCCGGCCTGCTGCATCTCCTGCCCGCCGATCTCCGCTTCCACGCCCTCTCCCACCATCTCTACGTCGATCGCCGCGGCGCGCCCGAAAACACCCAGGGCGCCTGGAACACCGTCGGCAAATGCGCCCTGCTGCGCGCCTTCGCCCGCGCCTTCCGCTTCGCCGACGACCGCCTGATCATCAGCGAAGTCAACTGGCCCCTCCGCGGCACCGGCGTGTGGTCGCCCGTCAACTCGCCCTATGAAACGCTTGAACCGCGGCAAAACGATCCCTCGGTTTCCGAAGAGGATTATGCCGCCTACATGGCCCGCTATCTCCTGCTGACCATCGCCTCCGGCCATGTCGCCCGCGTGTACTGGTGGCGGCTCGCCGCCCGCGGCTTCGGACTCATCGACGACACCGATCCCGCGGCCTGGCGCCCCCGGCCCGCCTTCCAAGCCCTGCAAACCCTGCTCGAAAAGCTCGCCGGTGCCACCTTCTCCAGAAAACTCGACACCCCCCCCGGAGAATTCGCCCTCGAATTCTCCCGCCCGGCCGCCGCACCCCTGACCGTCCGCTGGACCCTCGCCTCCGCCCCAGAATTCAGCTAAAGGGAATTCGGGTATGCCGTTTTGAGCAAACGGCCCTGATCGCCACTGACCGCTCGCCAGCCGTTTTGCCGGCCGCGACGTCACCCATCCTGCCAAAATGTTCCCTGGCGTGATTCATTTGTTTGCGATTTGGGCAGATGACCGGGACCCCTGAAAAGGGGGGAAGCAGAATTTTCCTATTTTTGGGCTTGCGGGCCGAAGCGTAGGCGGGCATCCTGTGTTTCTAATAACAGAAACGACCTTAGGAGACCCGCCATGCGCCCATGCCTTTTGTCCCGCTGGATTCCCGCCCTGGCCGTGCTGCTGCTTGCCGCGGCCGCCCCGGCCTACGACCAGCCCGCCGTCAACCTCGGTTTCACCAGCTTCCTCGACGGAATCCCGCCGGCCGGCCCGGGATGGTATGCCGCGCAGTACCTGCAATACTACACTGCCGACGAATTGCCCGACCTGCCGTTTCCCGGCCAGCCCGAACTAGAGGCCTGGATCAGCTTGTCGCAGGTGATCTATCAAAGTCCCAAGACCCTGCCCACCGGCGCCAGCCTGGGCCTGGATGTGATTTTGCCCGTGGCGCTGTTCGACCTCGACGCGGACGGGACACCGCTGACCGCCAACGACGGCCTCGGTGATCTGTTGATCGGCCCCTATCTGCAGTGGGCGCCGGTCATGGGCAAAAACGGCCCGGTGTTTGTGCACCGGCTTGAACTGCAGACCATCGTGCCCACCGGCGACTACGACGAGGACCGCAACATCAATCCCGGCGCCAACGTCGTCAGCCTGAATCCGTACTGGGCCGCCACGTGGTTCCTCACGCCGAAGTGGACGCTGTCCGGCCGCTTCCACTACCTCTGGAACGCGAAGAACACCGATCCCTTCTCGCCCCCGGAATCGGGCATCCGCAACACGCAGGCCGGCCAGGCGCTCCATGCCAACTTCGCAACCGAATGCGAGGTCATCGCCCAGAAGCTGCGCCTGGGGATCAACGGCTATGCCTTCCGGCAGATCACCGCCAGCCAGACCAATGGCGCGGACAACCACGGCAAGAAGGAACAGGTGTTCGCCCTGGGGCCCGGCGCCTTGTGGAGCTTCAATCCCAACAACCACTTGTTCGTGAACGTGTACTTCGAAATGGATGCCCAAAGCCGCCCCGAAGGCGAACGCGGCAGCATCCGCTACGTCCATCACTTCTGATCAGGGCGGCGTGGCGCGGGCATTTGCCCCCGGCTCTTTCGAATCCGAGGGCGGCGGCGACTCCTCGGAAATGGGCGCGAGCACCAGCCGGAATCCGTTCACCGCCCCGCGGGCATTGCCGATGAATCCGTAGAGGGTGTCGCATCGGATGCGCGAGGACACGTGATCGTCCCAGCCTCCGCCCTGCCAGCCGCCGAAGAGATCAATTCCCGCGGCGCGCGAGGTCGTCTCCCAGACATTGCCGCCGGCGCCAAAGAGACGCCATTCGTTTTCGCCGCTGGCTTCGACCGGGGCGGTCGCGGCGAAGCCGTCCTGATAGTTTGAAATGCATGGCAGGTCGGGGAAGGCGGTCGTCAAACTGGCATCGGCGTAGTTGCCGCGGGAAGGCGGCCACAGGTCACCCCACGGATATGTACGGACGCTGCTGGCGCGGGTGTAGGTGATCGCCTCGATGCTGGAGGGCAGCCGGTAGCGCCAGCCCGGCGGAAGCTTGCCGGCGGCGCGCTCCTGCTCCGTCAGCCAGGCGGCGTAGGCGGTGGCATCGTCGAAGTTCAAACGAACGGCCGGCTGCCGGGCCCCGTTCAGGCACAGTCCGCGAAACTCCCCGCTGGTGTGCGCAGGATCCTTCTGCTGGTATTCCTCGTTCGTGACTTCGAACCGGCCCACCCACATCCGCATGGGGGCCACCCAGATGAATTCCATCCGGGCCGTCTGGGTCACCCAGTCATGGCCGGGTTCCGGCAGGCTCGTGGTGACCACCAGGGGGGTCACCGTGGCCTGGACTGGTCCCGCCGTCTTGGGTTTTTCCAACATCTCGGCCGGCGGGAGCAGGTTGACCGCCGGCGGGACTTCCGGCTGTTCCAGCCACAGGGCCAGCCAGAATCCGCCCCCGACCAGTGCGCCGCCAAGACCCAGCACCCCCAGGACAACGGCCGCCCGGCGCCAGACGCGGCGCCATTCCGCCGGGCTGCGGCCGCGGCGCCCGCCGACATGTTCACCGCTCAGGGCCCGCAGAAAATCCATGCAGGTGACGAAGCGGTTGCGGGGCTTGCGGGCCAGGGCACGGCGCAAGGCCGCCTGAACATGGGGCGCCAAGTCGCCCATGGGGGTGGCGTCCGGTCCCTCGGGATGGCCGGTGAGCAATTCACACGCCAGCATGCCCAGGGCGTACTGGTCGCTGGCAGAGTCCGGTTCGCTGCCTTCCTCCCGTAATTCCGGCGCCAGGTAGGGTCCCGTCGTACCTACGCGCACGGCGCCGCCACCGTGAACAATGGTCATGTGCCGATGCGGAGCCAGACCGAAATCCGTCACGCGCACCACGCCATCCGGAGCGAGAAAAATATTGGATGGCTTCAGATTGCGGTGCAGAATCCGCTTGGAATGGGCAAAGTCCAGCGCGGCGGCGACCTGCCGCAGCACCGGCAGGACCTCTTCCAGCGTGCGCTTGCCGCCCTCCCCCGCCCGCCCCCACATGCCGATCTCCATGCCCGGCGCATAATCGCCTACCAGATAGATCTGTTCGCCCACATACACCATCTGCCGGATGGCCGCCAGACCGGGATGGGTCTGGTCCGCGATCCGCCGGATGCCCGAATGAATGGCGTTCAGAACCGGTTTGGACCGACGCATGTCCGGCGACAACCAGCGCAGCGCCACTTCCTGGCCTGTCTCCCGGTCAAAGCACCGCCACATCTCGCCGAGCGCGCTCATGCCCAGCACAGCGAGAATTTCATAGCGCTCCCACAGCACCAGGCCGACGCGCAGTTCCCGGCCCCGGCCCTCCAGTTCCCAACGGCCCTCCCCGTCCCGTGGAATCCGGGTCGTATGGCTCGTCAGCCCGCCGTCTGACTTGTACTCGTTCTCCATGAAATGAAACTACCCCCGATCCAGTCTATTTGCCGGATTTTTTCGGGGGCGGGGGCGGGCTTACCCAGACATCGGGCCATTGGTCGTTGCCGGTATGGAACGACACCCGTGCAGCCCGCTCCCATGGCTCGCCAACCTGCCATAGAAAGATCTCGAAATCAGCGGTATCGGAGGCCCCTTCGTCGCGCGCCGCGCTGAACACCAGCAGCGATCCGTCATTCGCCACCCGCGGGGAATATTCGCGGCTCCAGAAGCCGGGCATGTCGAACCAGGGATGCAGATTCCCGCCGCGGCCGTCTGCACGGCAAATGCGGTTCTGCATTCGGCCGCCTTCCTCCGCCAGCAGGACCAGGCCGGCCCCGGCGGGCAGGAAGGACATCTGGCCCCCGGCCGCCACCCGCTGCTCCACCCCGTTCGGAATGGCAAACAAGGCCACATGCCGCCTCTTGCCCAGAACGGTGGCCGCAATCCGTTCTCCGGCGGGATCGGGATACGGCTCCGTCCACGTCCTCTCCGGCCGGGGCCCCAGCAAGGCCGTCTCCTCTCCTGATTTCAAATCCATCTGCACGATTTCCCGGCCGCCACGCTGAAAAACCAGGGCCTTTCCGTCGGCCGTCCAAGCCGGGGCCGCACCCCGTTCGGCCACCCGTTTCTCCTCGCCTGTCTTGAAGTTCAGCACCCAGATATCCCATTCCTCCAGGTTGTGGGCAGACACCCATTCCTTGCGCGAACGCGCAAACGCCACCTGCCGGCCATTCGGCGAAATTTTCGGCATGGTGTCCACGTTGGGGCTGGATGTCAGGCGAGTCAGCTGTCCCCCCGGCCAGTCCATGCGGACAAGGTCATGCTGGCCGTGCATGGTCGAACTCCAGACCAAAAAGCCCTTGCGGTCGGCCCAGACAGCATCCAGCGCGGCCATCTCATGCAGGCCCATGCCGAGCACCTTTCCCGGTCCAGGCGCGGAACGTCCCTCTCCCATCTCCCCGGAGCGCCGCAGAAAAACCCAGATACCCGCTACCGCCACCAGAATCAACGCCACCCAGGTCAAGAGCACCGGGTTCACGACCCCGATGCGTCCTCGGCCAGATCGCCACTGGGACCAATGAAGGACGAAATTTCTCGACGCCAGCCTCGTCTTCATGTCTGTCATGATAGCCTGATCCAGACGAAAAGAAACACTTTTACACACGGTATTCGTCCGCTACCCTGTACGCCATGAAGTCCTGGTCAGGCGTGATGGGCCGCGGGGCGGGAATCCTCCTTGCCCTTCTTGGCCTGCTGGCTCTGCTGCTGGGAGCCACCCAGTTCACCTCCCTGCCTTGGCGTGCCTATCAGGCCCTTGCCCAGGTCGATGCCCCCTTTGCCGGCCCCCCTACCCATATCCTGGTCATGGGCGGAAGCGGCATCCCCGGCGAATCCGGACTCTCCCGCATATTTTTCGGGGCCGAAGCCGCCAAGCTCTACCACCAAGCCGAGGTGCTCCTGGCCATGCCGCTCGGCACAAATGAGTCCTTTGCTTCCCGGGCCTATGCCAAGGAACTCCGCCTCCGGGGGGTTCCTGCCAAACGCATTCACGTCATCGACGGCGGGCGCAATACCCACGAACAGGCCCTCCGCGTGGCCGAAGCGCTCAATGGCCATTCCAATGCCATTCAAATCCTGGTCGTCAGCGATCCCTATCATGTCCGGCGCACGGCGGCCTGTCTGCGCAAGGCCTTCGCCGATCATCAACGCAACATCCCATTGGCCGCGCTCCCCGTATTCCCCCTCTCCATCGAAGACCCCTTCGAATTCCGCCTGCGGGAACTTGACGCTCCGCCTCCCTCGCCTGCCCCCAAGACAACCGCCCCCGACCTCGGTTCTTTTCTGCAATTCCGTTACAATCTCTGGAACAACTGCAGCTACAGTTTGGCCGTCCTGCGGGAGTCTTCCGCCCTGCTCTGCTATCGCCTCCGCGGATGGATTTGATCCGCCGGCGGCGCATTGCGCCGCAGAGAAGAGGTCCGCTGTGCGTCCGGCGCCGGCCGGATGACAGTTGGCGGTTTCTTTGGGGTTTTGGCGGCGTTTTCACACGGAAATAACCGGCAGATTATCCGAAGATGCCGCTTTGCGGGCGACCCGAGCTGGACTCGCGTCCGTGAGTGGTCGCCCTCAAAGCGGCAGAACGGAAAAGATGCTGTTTGGTTTTCGCACCGTCAAAATCCAAAAGAAATCCTCTTTCCTCCCTCCGCCGGCCCTTCCCACTGGCCCCCCGCTACTCCATCCGCCCAAACTGCTTCGGATCAAACGCCGCCCGCAGCGCCTCGCCCGTGAACACCCCGGCCAGCATCACCGCAAACAGGGCTAGGGATGGATACAACACCAGCCACCAGGCGTGGGGAAACTCCTGAGCCTGTGCCAGCAGTTCTCCCCAGCTCGGTGTCGGCGGCGGCAGCCCGAACCCCAGGTAATCCAGGGCCGCCATCACCCCGATCGCCCCCACCAGCGAAAACGGGAGGAACGTGACCAGCGGCACCAGCGCATTCGGCAGCATGTGGCGGAAAATGATCTTCCGCGCCGGCAGCCCGATTACCCGCGCGGCTTCCACGAACGGCAGCTTGCGCAGCCGCAGGAATTCCGCCCGCATGTAGTAGGAAATGCCGATCCAGTTGAACACCGCATAAATCGCCAGCAACAGCCCGAAGCTCTGCCCGTAGACCGATCCCAGCAGAATCAGCACGTAAATGAACGGCAGCGACTCCCAGATTTCGATGAACCGCTGCCCCAGCAGATCCACCTTGCCGCCATAATACCCCTGCACCGCCCCCGCCAGCGTCCCCAGCGCCATCGTCGCCGCCACCAGCAGCATCCCGAACAAGAGCGACGTCCGCAGCGCATACAGCATTCGCGCCGCTACATCGCGGCCCGATGCATCGATTCCCAACGGATGCCCCTTCACCGGCCGGAACGGGAAGCGCACCTGCTCCTTCACCGTCGTGAATTTCCAGCCCGCCGTCCCCGGCGCCGTGAATTTCCAGCCCGCCGTCCCCGGCGCCGAGAATCCCGCCGGATAGACTGGATTCTTTTCATCCACCACCGCCTTCTGCGCGGTGCCCGCGGCCACTTCCTTGCGAAACGTCAACCGAATCCGTTCCGGCGCAGTCTGGCGCGACTCGTACGGCGACAGCGAAACCCAATGCCCGCCCAATTGCCCGTCCACCGCCCCCGCCGCCCGGTTGGCGAACCGGGCGGCCATTCCCGCCTGAATGCTTTCTGGCAAATCCCTAACCAGTTCCCCCGTTTTCAGCCCAAAATATTCCACATCCCCCGCCACCCGCACAACCCGCCCCGCCTCATCCAGATCCGCCGATGCCACCGGCGAATCCGGCACGGCCGACACCGTCATTTTGCCGGCCAATTCAATTCCCGCGGGCGGCAAACTCTCCAACGGACCAAACGGAATCGGCGGCCACAGCATCCAATTCCCGCGGCTTTCCGCAAACGCCTCGCTCGCCGCCAGCGCCCGATAATCCGGCCGCGTCATCCGCCCGGTGCCCGTGAACGTGTTTTCCGGATAGAACTTCACCACCGGAAAATAATTCTTCCCGCCAAACCGCACCCAGAGCGGTTTGTCGTTCGCAATCCATTCCGAAAACAAACTGGCCCCGAACGCCCCCGCCAAAATCCAGAACGCCCACCACCCCCGCCGCATCCCCCGGAACCGCCCCCACCGCTGCCGCGTCACCGGATGCCAGTGGATCGCTGGAAACTTCAAAACCATTCAATCCCAACTGCGAATATCGCGAATCGCACGAATATTTTTCATCTGCTCATCCAATACCCATACGATCAGATCTTCATTTCATATCCGTGTCATTCGTTTCATTCGTAGTTGCGGCTTCATGGCTGTTTAGCTCAATCGAACTGGATCCGCGGATCGATCAGCAGATAGCACGCATCCGACAGCAGCCGCCCGAGCAGCCCCAGCACCGAGGTGACGGCCAGAATGCTCATGAACACCATGTAGTCGCGGCTGACGATCGCATCCAGGCTCAGCAGCCCCATGCCGGGAATCTCGAATACCTTCTCGATCAGCACCGATCCCGCGAACAAAATGCCCAACACGCCGCCAAATCCCGTGGCGATCGGAATCAGCGCATTGCGAAACGCATGACCCCACACCGCCCGTTGTAAACTGCCCCCTTTCGCCAGCACCGTGCGCACATAGTCCTGCCCGATCTGCTCCAGCAACGAGTTCTTCATCAGCAGCGTCAACACCGCGAAGTTGCCGATCACATAGCACGAAACCGGCAAAACGAAATGGGCCGCCAAATCCTTGAACTTGCCCCAGAGTGAAAGCAATTCGTAGTTCACGGACACCACCCCCGCGGCCGGCAAAATGTCCCAGAACCCCTCCCCCGTCCCGGCAAACAGCATCTTCAGCAGCATGCCGAAAGCAAACGCCGGAATCGCATAGCCCACGAACACCACCACGCTGCTCGCCGCGTCAAACGCGCTTCCATGCCGCAGCGCTTTCGCGATCCCCAGCGGAATGCAGATCAGATACGTCAGCACGAACCCCGAGATCCCGAACACCAGCGAAATCCGGAACCGGTCCGCAATCAGCCGTCCCACGGTCTTGTTGGGATACTTGTAGGACCGGGCGGCCAACCCCATCTTGTCCTGTACCAGCCAGTTCCAGTAGCGCCGCAGGAGCGGCCGGTCGAAGCCGAAATGCTCCTCCAGCGCCTTCTTTTGTTCGGCGGACACGGCCGCCCCCGCGTGCGGACTGCGCCCCGCCGCCCCCGCCCCCATGCCCCGCATCTTCGCCAACGCCTGCTCCACCGGCCCCCCCGGCACCGCCTGGCACAGCGCAAAGCAAACCAACGTGATCCCGACAAACGTCGGCCCCATCAGCAGAAGACGCCGCAACAAATAATCCAGCCGTTCCATTATTGAGTTGGTTCACGCTTCATACTGGTATTCTCCGACAGCACTTCCGCCATCCGCCGCGTTAGCTTTTCCCGCCCGACCGAATTCAAGTGACTCATATCGCTCCAGTCTTCCGCTGTGAATGCAAGACCTTGTTCTTCCCGGGAAACATAACGCTGGCCAGAATCCGCCGTCAGTTCCACCAGAAAATCACGAACCTGCGACTTGGCCGCCATCCGGGATGGAGAATAAATGGCCGGATTGACATCCCCCTCGAAAATCACCATGTCCACATCGTGCGCAGCAAGGCGCTTTGCAAACCGCAGAAACGCCCGTTGTTCGGCCGGGGCATGCTTGAGTTCGGCTCGGGCGCTGGTAACCAAGACGGTCTTGACGTCATCGTTTCCTGAACGGGTTGCCTGACTGGCGGGCGCCCAAAAATGAACAGCAACCTGCTGCAGGAAATCGCGCACCTGCCAACTCTGAACGGTCGCCGCCAGCATGTAATCCGTCACTCGTCGCCAATGCCATGTTTTCGTGCGGCGAGACATGCTCTGCAACACACCGGGCAATGTCCGCCACGAGGCATACGGACGGAACCACGCAAATGGGAACTCGTCCTGATTGGTAAAATCAAATTCTGATAAATATAGCACGCAATGATCTCCGGCCCGGAATGGCATATGGGACGACATGGCCAAGGCTTTCAGCGGCGTCATGCCAAACATCGCGCGCCGGATCACCGGGACCGGCGCCAGCAACTCCCGCAGCAAGTCCGTATCCACCCCGTTCAGCACTTGGCTCGACCCCACCAGAACCACAGCAGGCCGCGGTTCCTGTCGGCCCGCATTTTCCTCCAAGCGGACATGGCAGACCTCCCGCATGAAGTATTGCCCGGAATCGAGCCGTGTACGGGCGGCCAGCCACAGCGGAACTTGAAGGAAAGAGGTTCGCAGCAAAAGGTCCATCGCCAAAAACAACCCCAGTGCACCCAACAGGGTCCAGCGGCGGCGAACGGGGAAATGCAGGCCGAGCCACCAGATTGCCGGGATGACCAGAGAAGCCATCGCCCAAGACAGCGTTCGCCAACTCAACAGATTGGCCCAATGGACAGAGATGGACGCGCCTTCTACCCATTGCCAAAAGGGGCCGCCCACAGCCAGGAAGGAACATGCCCCCAGCAGAGGAAAAGCCAGCCAATACTTGCGCAGAAATGCGCATTCCACCTCGCGCACACCTGGTTTGTTGGGGGAGATCTTCATGATTAGAATTGGAAATAGATAAAAGCCCCGCCGCCCGTGTTGCCAAGCGCGAGGAACATCCACACCAGGGTGGCGAGCAAAGCCGCCTTGGGCAAAAACGATAATTCCATAGGTGCGGACAGATTTCCGGTCTTCACCTGAAGCCACTGCACCAGCCACAATGGCGTGCAATAAATCAGTATGGCCATCAACATGTTGGCGGCATCCGTATTCCATGAAAAGTTCGTCGTGAGGCTGCGCACCATGTCACCCACCTGCCCCAGCGAATTGGCCCGGAAAAACAACCAGCCCGCGCAGGCCAGATGAAACATCCAGAGCCGCCGCAGTCTCAGCCACCGGCCAGAATCCGGCGTGCCCTTGGGTGAAAACTTTTCGGCCCAGCGGTGATAAATCACCAGCAGCAAGCCGTGGAAAGCGCCCCAAGTCACAAATGTCCAAGCCGCGCCGTGCCAGAGACCGCCCAGCAGCATCGTCAACGCAAGATTGATGTACGTTCGGCGACGACCTTTCCGGTTCCCCCCCAGGGGAATATACAGATAGTCCCGCAACCAACTCGAAAGGCTGATATGCCAACGGCTCCAAAAATCCTTGGGATTCAGCGCCGCATACGGATTATTAAAATTCAGCATCAATTCCACGCCCATCCAGCGCGCCAAGCCACGGGCAATATCGCTGTATCCCGAAAAATCACACAGAATCTGGAAAGCGAACGCATACAGCGCCAGCAGCGAGGTCGCTCCCGTCGCCCCCGTTGCGCCAAACACCCCATCCACCAGAACAGCCAAATTGTCCGCAATCACGCATTTCTTGAACAGGCCCCAGAAGATCAGCCAGGCGCCGCTTTCGATGCCCGCGCGCGTGATGGTCCGGGGATTTTCGATCTGGGGCAGCAGGTTCGAGGCCCGCTCAATCGGTCCTGCAACCAATTGCGGGAAGTACGCCACAAACGTGGCGAAATTCAGGAAGGAACGGGCCGGCTTTAAGTGGCCGCGATAAATATCCAGCGCGTAGGACATCGCCTGGAAGGTGTAAAATGAAATGCCAACCGGCAAAATGATGTTCAAGTGCCGAGTGAATGCCGGCAGGCCCGCATATTGCAGGACCGCCGACAGATTATCCGCGAAAAAGTTGAAATATTTGAAAAAGCCGAGGATCACCAGGTTGCTGGTCATGCTGACCACTACCGCAGCCTTGCGGCGGCGCTGGTTCGGCCCCGCCGAATAAATGATACCCCCAGCGATGTAATCAATGACCGTGGATAAAAATATCAGCGTCAGAAAACGCCAATCCCACCACCCGTAAAAAAAGTAGCTCGACACCAACAGCAGCACATTTTGCCAGCGATGCGGCAACAGCCGATACAGGCCATATACCACAACGAAGAAAATGAGAAAAACCTGGGAATTAAACAGCATGGTCTATCCTGCAATAGCTGAATTCCCGCCTGTTTTCCGCTCAAAATACAAATTCAACTCTCCAAATCTCGTTCAGCACAGTCATTTGTTGCACATTTTGCAACAAGAATCGCCAAGTCTTGCGCAACACCGGCAAATTGCGTTACATCCTGTCAAAAAAGCTGTATAATCTGCAATTTCACGTCCTCCACCGTCACCGCCTTCATGCAGGCATGGTCGTGGCGGCATTTTTCACGGTAATCCCAGTAGATACAGCCTTCGCAGCGCTCGACCTTGCGGATTTGGCGGTGAATCGGCCCTTTGGGGCCCCATTTGCCGGGGCTGGTCGGCCCCCAGATGGAAACCGTCGGCAGGCCAACCGCGGCCGCAAAATGCAGCAATCCGGCGTCATTTCCGATAAAAAGTTGCGATTTTGCCATGATTGCCGCCAAAAGCGGAATTGTTGTCCTCCCGACCCAGTTCAAATCCCCTTTTTGCGCTTCTGGAACAAGATTTTCCTCCCCGGGAGCTCCCACCCATGCAATTTGGACGCCTTTTTCGGCTTTAAGCCACTCGGCAACCTCGGCAAACCGCTCTGGAAGCCAATTTTTTCCGCTCCAGCCCGATCCAGGAGCAATCAGGACCAGCGGACACCCCAAATCCACCCCTTCGGCGCGTAAATAGGCCTCGGCGGCGGCGTTTTCGCCGGGTTTTACCTCATATTCGAGCCGATCGGCCGTTTCCTCAATGCCCAGCGGCTTGAGCAGGCCGCACCACGCATCGGCCTCGTAGCGGTCTTTTTCGTAGGGCTGGGCGATTGTTTGGATCTCTCGGAGCACGCGCGGCGGACGCCGGTCGCCCATGCCAATCCACAGTTTTGGGCAAATCGCGTTGGCTAAAAAGCGCCCCACCCCATCCAGTGGCCCAATCAGGGTTTCCACGCCGATTTTTCGCAATTCCAGCGCAAATTTCCATTGAAACCAGGCATTTTGGCGAAAATTTGGGTTTTTTCGGGTAAAATTGGGCAAATTGGGCCCAAAAACACGAATTTCGGCGGAAATTTCATCAAAACGGCGCGCCAGAGCCTCGCTCCATGGCCCGACCAGCCAAATTATTTTGATTTTGGGTTTTGCCGAGCGCAACGCCTTGAGCATCGGGACAACGTGCAGGACATCGCCCAAGTGCCCCGGCGAGAACACGACAATGGCGCGCCCCGCCCCGCGGCGGATAAATGGCGCCCGACCGGCAAAATCCAGCAAGATGTATCGCCATTTTTCCATTTCATCAGGGCTCTTTTTCCGCCCTTGCCTGTCTCCGATTTTTCCAGTACCCGCCGGCAGCAAGATGGAATCCGGCTCTTCGGCTTTCGGTGCGTTGAGCCAACGCACCCTACCTTTCGTGCATTTCGTGTATTTCGTAGTTACCCTTGGCTGCCTTATCCAGAAAACAAATCCGTTCTTTCCGTGTAATCCGTGGTCAGATTTCATCCTCTTGCCAGCACATCCCGATACATCTGCCGGTATTGTTCTGCAATGATTTTCCAGTCGAATTTCTCCGCCCAGGCGCGCGTCGCCGGGCGCATCTGTTCCGCCACGTCGCGGTTCTTCTCCAGCCACAGCAGTTTCTCGACCCATTCGTCCACGTTGCGCGCGTTGCTCATGACGAAATGGCAGTCCGGATCAACATATTCCGGCACGCCACCGGTGTTGTTGGTCATCACCGGCGTCCCGCAGGCCATGCTTTCGAGGATGACGTTGTTGGCCGCGCTGTCGAGCATCGGCATGGCCAGCACATCCGCCTGTTGGTATTCCGCCAGCATCTCCGCGTCCGAAAGCCGCGGCAACAGGTTCACGCTTGGAATGCCCGCATAGAACGATTTTTCGTGCGAGGCCGTCCGAATACGCCACTCGAATTTCTCCGCGGGCAATTTGGCCGCAACTCGGGCCGTGAATTCGTGGTCTCGCTCCGTATCGCCCAGCATGAACAGGCGGAGCTTATCCGTTCGCGGCTGACGCTCGGCTGGCGGCGTAAAATAATCGGACACCACCCCGTGCAAGATCGTGCGGATCCGTTCCGGTGGCACATCGCGCTCGACGAACGGCCGCTGGCATTCCGAGGTCATCACCACCATGTCCGCCTGCGCATAGCCAGCCGGCCGCAGCCAAACGCTGTTCCATCGCCGCGGGCTGCAATGCACGCTCACGACCACCCGCGCCCCCTTCCGCCGATAGGGCGCGACGCGCCGCGGCGCCCCGAATTCCCCCCAGATGAAATGGACGGGATACAGCTCCGCGCGCCGCGGCAGCGCGCGCAGGAAACGCGCCTCGTCCCAGCCCGGGACCAAGGCGTTCCAAGTCGAGCCGTAGCGCCGGATTCCCCACTGCCGCAGCGCGTTGCCCAACGTCCAGCTGCGCTTTTGCAGCCGTTCCCACCACGGCGCGAACTCCAGGAATTCCGCGTCCAATTCCCGCGCGACCGGCTCCATCCCGGACTGGGGCGAAAACCCTTCCGGCCGGAAAATCGCGACGTAAGGGCGCGGCGCGCTCATGGCGGCACCGCCATCGGCCGGCGCGCGGGCCTTGCCAGCCGGTAGAGCGACCGGGCGGCCTCGTCCCACAGGCGCGCGTTGGCCGGATCGTGGCGCAATCCGCGCCAGCAGAAGTACAGCGCGCGCCGGCTGGCGCCCTGCCCGCGCCAGTGGGCGGCGTTGGCGAGGCAAGCGCGGCTGTGCGCAGCGACCACGCGGCGCCGCGGCACCACGCCTTCCCAGATCTGCCGGCGCTTGAGCAGGATCTCGTTGAACGATTGGGATTCGGGAATGGACTTCCAGCGATTGCGGGAAATGCCGGCGGGGGTTTTCCGATAGCCCGCCAGGACCTCGGCCACCAGGCCGATCGGATGGGCGCGGGCGACCCGCAGGAAAAAGTCCTGGTCTTCGCCGATGATGCCGGTTTCCCGGTCTTCGCAAAACCCGCCCACGGCATCGAACAGCGCGCGGCGCGCCAGCACCGTCGAGATCGTGATCCAGCAATGGTCCAACAGCGGCTCGAAAATCCAGCCGGTCGCCGGCACCGCGCCCGCGCCGTGCCGCACGCCGACGGGCCGCGAGCGTTCATCGATGACGTCGCACAAGGTGTGGCACATCGGAACGTCCGGATGCGCCGCCATGAAGGCCATTTGCTTCGCCAGTTTCTCCGGATACCAGACGTCGTCCGAATCCAGGAACGCCACGAATTCGCCCCGGGCGGCCCGGGCGGCCTGGTTGCGCGTGACCGGACACATGCCGGAATTGGTTTCGCGCTGGATCAGCCGGATGGCGGCTCCGTAGCCGTGCAGCAATTCGCGCGTGCCGTCCGTGGAGGCGTCGTCCACCACGACGATTTCCTTGCGCGGCCACGTTTGCGCCAGCGCCGAGTCCACGCATTCCCGGACATAGTCCTTCCGGTTGTACGTCCCGATGCACACGCTGACCAGGGGTTCGCTCATTCGGGGCGTACTGTAGCGACCGCGGCACCGGCGCGCAACGCGCGAGTGCAGCTTGTTCCCTTGACTCCGCGGCGGGCGCGCCCTACGATGCGCGAAACGGTTTACCCCTTGCCGGGGCCGACCGCGACCATTTGAACAGGAGTCCCCGACCATGACCGCCAACGGCAAAACCAAGACCGCCGCCGCCCTTTGCAACGGCAGCCGCGAGAATTCCGTCGAAGCCATCAAGTGCAGCTACTTGAACCACCTGAAATACTCCCTGGCCAAGGACGAGTTCTCGGCCACCGACCACGACCGCTACTACGCGCTGGCGCTGGCCATCCGCGACCGCCTGGTGGACGGCTGGATCCGCACGTCCGTGGCCTATCACAAGAAGGGCGTCAAGCGCGCCTACTACCTCTCCATGGAGTACCTGATCGGCCGCGCCATGGGCAACAATGTCATTAACCTCCAGCTCGACGACACGGTGCGCCAGGCGATGCAGGAACTGGGCCTGTCCTGGGACTTCCTGCGCGACATCGAACGCGACGCCGGCCTCGGCAACGGGGGGCTCGGACGCCTCGCCGCCTGCTTCCTCGATTCCCTGGCCACCCTGCAACTGCCCGGCTACGGCTACGGCGTACGATATGACTACGGCATCTTCCGCCAGAAGATCCGCGACGGCTATCAGGTCGAGGAACCCGACAACTGGCTGCGCTTCGGCAATCCCTGGGAGATTGAGCGTCCCGAATCGCAGTTCGAGGTCCACTTTGGCGGACGGGTGGTCATAGAGGGCAAGAACGACCGCCTCCGCGCCCGCTGGGTGGATTACGAAACCGTCCTGGGCATTCCCTACGACAATCCCATTCCCGGCTACGGCAACAATACAGTCAACAACCTGCGTCTGTGGGAAGCCAAGTCCACCGAGGACTTCAATCTCACGTTCTTCAACACCGGCGACTACATGAAGGCCTACGAGGCCAAGACGCTGACGGAAAACATCACCAAGGTGCTCTATCCCAACGACAACATCGAGCAGGGCCGCGAGCTGCGCTTCAAGCAGCAGTATTTCTTCATTGCCTGCTCCCTGCACGATATCGTCCGCCGTTTCAAGGCCGATGGCAGCGAAATCCACACCTTCCCCGACAAAGTCGCCATCCAGCTCAACGACACCCATCCGGCCCTGGCCATCGCCGAACTGATGCGGATCCTGCTCGACGACGAACAGCTCGACTGGGACGACGCCTGGTCCATCGTGACCCGCACCTTCGGCTACACGAACCACACCCTGATGCCCGAAGCCCTCGAGCGCTGGCCCGTCGCCCTGTTTGAATCCATCCTGCCCCGGCACCTTCAGATCATCTATGAAATCAACCGCCGGCTCCTGCGCGAAATCGCCACCCGCTGCCCCGGCGACAACGATCGCATCGTGCGCATGTCCCTCATCCAGGAAGCCCCCTTCCGTGAAGTCCGGATGGCGTATTTGGCCGTCATCGGCTCCCATTCCGTCAACGGCGTCGCCGAGTTGCATTCCAAGTTGCTTCAATCCACGCTGTTCAAGGATTTCTACGAGCTGTGGCCGGAACGCTTCAACAACAAGACCAACGGCATCACGCCCCGTCGCTGGCTCCTCAAGGCCAATCCCGGCCTGGCCGATCTCATCACGGACAAGATCGGCGACGCTTGGATCACCGACCTGACCCAGCTGAAACGGCTTGAAGCCTTTGCCGGCGACCGCGACTTCCAGCAGCGCGTCATGGCCGTCAAACACAACAACAAGGTCCGGCTGGCGGAGCTGATCCGGCGCGAGATGGGGGTGAAGATCAACGTAGATTCCATGTTCGACGTGCAGATCAAGCGCCTGCATGAATACAAGCGTCAGATGCTCAATGCCCTGGACATCATGCACCAGTATTTCGAGTTGAAATCCAATCCGCAGGCCAAGTTCACGCCCCGCACCTACATCTTCGCCGCCAAGGCCGCGCCGGGCTACTATCTGGCCAAGCTGATCATCAAGCTGATCAACGACATCTCCGAGGTCGTCAACCACGACCCCGCCATGAAGGACCGCCTGAATGTCGTGTTTCTGCCGGATTACCGGGTCTCGCTCGCCGAACGGATCATCCCCGCCGCCGATCTCTCGGAGCAGATTTCCACCGCCGGCACCGAGGCCAGCGGAACCGGCAACATGAAGTTCCAGCTCAATGGCGCCCTCACCGTCGGCACCCTCGACGGGGCCAATGTCGAAATCCGCCAGGAGGTCGGCCCCGAGAACTTCTTCCTGTTCGGCAAGACCGTCGAAGAGGTCGAGGCCACCCGCCGCGCGGGGTACAACCCCTGGGATGTCTATCACGCCAATCCCGCCATCCGCCGTGTCCTCGACGCCATCAAGAACAACTTCTTCAACCTCGACCAGCCCGGACTCTACCAGCCCATCTGGGATGCGCTCCTGACGCACGGGGATTACTACCTGGTGCTGGATGAATTCGATGCCTATGTCGAGTGCCAGGCAAAGATTGCCCAGGTTTTTGAGGACCAGGCGCGTTGGGCGCGGATGTGCATCATGAACATCGCCAACTCCGGCAAGTTCAGCACCGACCGCACCATCGCCGAATACGCCCGCGACATCTGGAACATCCACCCCTGCCCGATCAACGGCGATTGAAGACCCCCACGGGCTTGCCCCGTGGGTAAATCAGGTCCGAATGGCGCTTGCCATTCCCGCCGCTTCCCGTAAAATAGGGGTCAGTCCTTGCATCGTAGCATTTTAGCCCACAAACCGGAGCGGACGGGATCGGCGGGTGCTTGCATGGCGCGGACGGCCCGACTGACATTGCTGCGGTGGCCGAGGCCCAAGGTGTCGCACAGCCAGACGGGTGGAACGGCCGTGGCGGTGCGCAACAGCCAGACCAGCGCTTGCTTCTCGGCATCGGTGGTTTTGCGCGAACGAACGTCCTCTAGGGACAGCTTCAGCGCAGCCAAGCCTTTTTCGAGAAGCGACCGGGCGCGGAGAACATCGCAATCGCAGGGCCCCTGGCCGGAGTAGGACTCCCGTTTTCGCAGGGCCATGCGTTCGCCCACGCGTTTGAGAAGGTCCTGACGAAAATCTTCGCCACCCAGCGCCCAACCGCGGCGAATTTCTTGCCATTCGGCAGCAAGAAGTTTCATTGCCCCCTCGTCGGCGCCTTGGATTTCGGCTGCCTTTTTGCGCAAGTACTGGGCGTAGGCGGGAGGGGTCAGGCCGCTGGCAGCCGGCAGACGTGCGGCATCGAGCCACGGGGGGCGCGGAGCGCGGCCGAGAATCGCCGGCAAACTGGTCCACGGATAGGCTTCGGGCCTCGGCAGGCCCGCGCGGGAAGGCGGCAACAAACGCGCCCGGACGGGATTGAGGTGGACATAATCACCGAGTATGCGCAGGCGACCGGGATCGTCGGGGTCGAGCGGAATAGCCTTGTATCGTCCTTGGAAAAGGTGGCCGCAGACGTGGTGGCGGACATTGTAGCGCACGGTATAGGTGGTTTGCAGCCAGCGCATACCATCGATCAGCCCGGCGCGCGGAGTGGCAAGCACAAGATGGTAGTGGTTGGGCATCAGAGCATAGGCGAGGATTCGCCAGCCCGTGCGCTCGCAGGCATCGGTCAGCGTGGCCAGAAACATGCGACGATCGTTGTCGTCCGCAAAGATGGATTCGCGGCGATCGCCGCGACACATGATGTGGTAAACGGCGCCGGCGTACTCGATGCGTGGACTTCTGGGCATGGGTCCAATCTCGCACAACGCCGGGCCGGCAGTCAATTAAAATGCTACGATACAAGGACTGACCCCTTTGGAACGCGACATCTGGAACATCCACCCCTGCCCGATCAACGGCGATTGAAGACCCCCACGGGCTTGCCCCGTGGGTAAATCAGGTCCAAATCAGGTCCGAATGGCGCTTGCCATTCCCGCCGCTTCCCGTATCATCCCGCCTCACCAATGAAGCCCGTCCTGACATTCCCCTGCGATGTCTTCCGCGACGCTTCCGGCCGCCGCCGCGCCTAGGCGCGTCCCGCTGTTCCTCCGCCGCCTCCGCGGCTGCTTCCCTGAACCCTGACCTCTGAATTCTTCATTCATCATTCTTAATTCTCAATTCAATGAAATCCGTCCCCCCCATCCGCAACGTCGCCATCATTGCCCATGTCGACCACGGCAAAACCACGCTGGTGGATGCCATCCTCCGCCAGCTTCACGTCGCCGAAGGCGAGGACGCCAGCCAGGACTGCCTGCTCGACAGCAACGTCCTCGAACGCGAGCGCGGCATTACCATCCTCGCCAAGAATGTTTCTGTCCGCCACCGGGGCATCAAGATTAACGTCATCGACACTCCCGGCCACGCCGACTTCGGCGGGCAGGTCGAACGCGTCCTCAACATGGCCGATGGCGTACTGCTCCTGGTCGACGCGGCCGAGGGCCCGATGCCTCAAACCCGCTTCGTTCTCGACAAAGCCCTCAAGCTGGGCCTGAAGCCCATTGTTGTACTGAACAAAGTCGACAAGCCGGCGGAACGCCACGACGAGGTCCTCAACGAAATCTTCGACCTGTTTGTCGAACTGGGGGCCAGCCACGACCAGCTCGATTTTCCAATCCTCTATGCGGCCGGACGAGATGGCTGGGCGGTCCGAAACCTCTCCCACGATCCGCGTGACTCCATTCTGCCACTTCTGGACGCCATCCTCGAACACATTCCGGCGCCCAAGCCGGTGGACGGTCCCGTCCAAATGCAGATTACCAGCATCGATTACTCGGACTATACCGGCCGCATCGGCATCGGCCGGGTCCGCCGCGGCGTGCTCGATTCCGCCCGGCCCCTCGCCCTCGTCAAGCGCGACCGCACCGTCCTGCCTTGCAAGATCCGCGCGCTCTACGTCTTCGAAGGCCTTGGCCAGAAGGAAGCCGCGCAGGTCGCATGCGGCGACGTCTGCGCTGTGCATGGCATCGAAGGTGTGGACATCGGCGACACGCTGACGCCCGTGGATTTTCCCGAACCCCTCGAGCCCATTGCGCTTGACGCGCCCACGATCGCCATGATGTTCCGCATCAACGATTCGCCCGGTTTCGGCTCCTCCGGCAAGTACCTCACCTCCCGCCACATCCGCGAGCGGCTTCATCGTGAAACCCAGAAGGATGTCGCCCTGGCCTTCGAGGAGGTCGGCGAAGGCTCCTTCAAGGTCAGCGGCCGCGGCGTCCTGCACCTGGCTGTCCTGGTCGAAAACATGCGCCGCGAAGGCTATGAACTCACCATCTCCCGCCCGCGCGTCATCGTGAAGACCATCAATGGCGTGCGCCATGAGCCCGTCGAAACCCTGGTTGTAGACACCCCCGACGCCACGACCGGCCCGGTCATTGAAAACGTCGGCAAACGCCAGGGTTTGATGCAGCGCATGCATGCCGCTGGCGGGCGCACCATGCTCGAATTCGCCATCCCCACCCGCGGCCTGATCGGCCTGCGCACCCGGCTGGTCACCGCCACCAGCGGCGAAGCCATCATCAACCATCGCTTCCTGCGCTATGAACCCATGCGCGACGACATCCCCCAACGCCCGAACGGGGTCCTCATCAGCATGGAAGCCGGCAAGGCCAACACCTACGCCCTCGACGGCCTCCAGGACCGCGGTTTTTTCTTCGTCGATCCTGGCGACTGGTGCTACGAGGGTCAAATCGTCGGGGAGCACTGCAAGGACAACGACCTCGTCGTCAATGTGCAGCGCGCCAAGAAACTCACCAATATTCGCGCCGCCGGCGCCGACCGCAAACTGTTTGTCGCCCCCGCCACGCGGCTCTCGCTCGAAGAAGCCCTCGAATACATCAACGACGACGAACTGGTCGAAGCCACCCCTGGCGCGGTCCGCCTGCGCAAATATTTCCTCAAGGAGATCGAGCGCAAGCGGAACCGTGACTACGACTGGACCCGCGCAGGATAAACCGAAGGGACAGCCGCGGGCCGCCCGTCCATTTCTTCATCCTTCAGCAGGTCGGCACCGGCCTCGCCGGAATCCGCGGGTCCGAACCCCGCACCGGGCCGTGGCCCGCTTTGCACAAGGCAAAGAAAACGCGCAGGCCCAAGCCTGCGCGCTGCACATCGGAATGCTAACCGGGAGTTACTGCGCCTTCTTGGCGGCCCGGGTGGCTTTTTCCTTGGCGATGGCAGCCAGGGACGCAAACCCCTCCGGATCGTGAATCGCGATTTCCGAAAGCATCTTGCGGTTCAATTCCACGCCGGCTTTCGCCAAGCCTTCGATGAACCGGCTGTAGGAAATATCATTAAGCTTGCACGCCGCCGACAAGCGCACGATCCACATGCCGCGGAAGTCGCGCTTCTTCTCTTTGCGATGGGCATAGCTGAGGGCCATGGCGCGGTCCACGGCTTCCGTGGCCTGACGGAACAGCTTGCTGCGGCTTCCGGAAAAGCCTTTGGCGAGGGCCAGGCGGCGCTTGCGGCGCTTGCGGCTGGCAACGGCGTTGGTGATTCTGGGCATTGGATTCTCCTGTCTGCTCGGCTCGGGCCTAGCCACCCATCTCGTTCGCCAGGGTCTTGGCGAGCGCTCCGCCGGCCTGCACCGTCTGGCGCAGACGCCGCTTCTGCTTGCGGGTCTTGCTGGCGGCCAGATGGCGGCGGCCCGGCTTCTTGTGCAGAATCTTGCCGGTCGCCGATTTCTTGAAGCGCTTGGTCACCGCCTTGCGCGTTTTTTTCTTCACTTTTGCTGCCATGATCCAGTTGTCCTTGCCTGCGGGACCCGCGATGGCCGGGGTCCCCTTCCATTACATTTCAAAACAAACGGCGACTTGTACGGGATTTGCCCCCGGCCGTCCAGCCAAATCATCCTGTTGGCGCGATTTCAGGCCGGCGCGATGGCGGGCTTCAACGCCTGCCGGGTCTTGGGGCTTGGCATAACCACCATCAGAATGTTCCGACCCATGAGTTTGGGGGCCTGCTCCACCACCCCCACCTCGCGGACATCCCCCAGCACCCGGTTCATGAGGTCGAAGCCCAGTTCCTTGTGGGCATTTTCACGTCCGCGAAAATACAATGCCACCTTCACCCGGTGACCGGCCTTCAGGAAATCCATCATATGGCGCAGCTTGACCTGGTAATCGTGATCCCCGACGCTCGGATGCAGCTGGATCTCTTTGACGCGAGCGGCCGACGCATGGCGGCGGTTCTGCTTTTCCTTTTTGCTCTTGTCGTAGAGGAACTTGCCATAATCCATGATCCGGCAGACGGGGGGACGGGCGGTCGGCGAAATCTCCACCAAGTCGAGCCCGGCCTGCTGGGCGCGTTCCTGGGCATCGCGGGTATCCACAACGCCAATTTGTTCTCCGCCCGGCCCGATCAGAAATACCTCGGGCACGCGGATGCGCTGGTTGATGCGCGTGGGAAAGCCGCCGCGCGGGTTTCGGGGGTTGAACGGTGCTTGTATGGCAGTCTCCTTGTTTTCCGGGGAGGGTGGGATCCGCCCCGTTCGGTTGCTCTATTTCATTTCCACCCGTCGTTCGGCATCCAGCTTTTCGCTGAACGCCTCCAGCGGCATGGCTCCCTGGTCCCCAGCCACCCGGCTGCGGACGGAAACGGTTCCGTTTTCGATCTCGCGCCCGCCCATGACCAGCATGTACGGAATCTTCTGCATCTGTGCATCACGGATCTTGGCGCCCATCTTTTCGGGCCGCCCGTCCACCTGCACGCGGAAATCCTTCGCCCGCAGCTTCGCGGCGACCTCTTCGGCCGCCGCGGTCTGCTTGTCCGTCACCGGAATCAGCACCGCCTGCACCGGCGCCAGCCACAGCGGAAACGCCCCGGCGTAGTGCTCGATCAGGATGCCGAAAAACCGCTCCAGGCTGCCCAGCAGCGCACGATGCACCATGTACGGCCGGTGATCCTGGCCGTCCGGCCCGGTATAGGTCATGTCAAAGCGGTCCGGCAGGTTGAAATCGAACTGCACGGTGCTCATCTGCCACTGACGGCCGATCGCGTCGCGCGTTTTCAGGTCAATCTTCGGCCCGTAGAACGCCCCGCCGCCTTCGTCCATTTCAAACGGAATGTTTTCCGCCTTCAGCGCCGCCTCCAGCGAGCGCTGGGCCAGCTCCCAGCGCGCGGGATCGCCCACGGCCTTCTCCGGCCGCGTCGCCAGGTAGGCCGTGATGTCTTCAAAGCCGAACGCCCGCCACATCGCGATGGCAAAGCGCACGCAGTCGCGCACCTCCTGCTCGACTTGCTCCTCGGTGCAATAGATGTGCGCATCGTCCTGCGTGAACCCCCGAACCCGCATCAGACCGTGCAGCACCCCCGCCCGCTCGTAGCGGTACACCGTGCCCAGCTCCGCCCAGCGCAGCGGCAGCTCCCGGTACGACCGCTTGCGGTTCTGGTAGATCTGGATGTGAAACGGGCAGTTCATCGGCTTGATGTAGTAGCGCTGCTCGTCGATCTCCATCGGCGCGTACATGTTCTCGCTGTAGAACCCCAGATGCCCCGAGGTCTCCCACAACCCCGCCCGCCCGATGTGCGGCGTGTACAGCATCTCGTAGCCCGCCCGGAAATGCTCCCGGCGCCAGAATTCCTCGATGATCGAGCGCACCCGCGCACCCTTCGGATGCCAGTGCACCAGCCCCGGCCCGACACTCTCCTGGATGCTGAACAAATCCAAATCACGCCCCAGCACGCGGTGGTCCCGCAGCTTGGCCTCCTCCAGCATCTTCAGGTGCGCCTCCAGATCCGCCTGCGACAGGAACGCCGTCCCGTACAGCCGCTGCATCATCTGGTTTTTTTCGTCGCCCCGGAAATACGCTCCCGCCACGCTCTGCAGCTTGAACGCCTTGATGGCGCCTGTGCTTTTCACGTGCGGCCCGCGGCACAGATCCGTGAAATCGCCCGTATGATACAGGCTGATCGTCTCGCCTTCGGGAATATCCGCCAGCCGTTCCAGCTTGTACGTCTGCCCCCGCCCCTTCATCAGTTCCAGCACCTCTTCGCGCGTCTTTTCCTCGCGCACGAACGGCAGGTCTTCCGCCACGATTCTGGCCATTTCCGCCTCGATCGCCGGAAAGTCTTCTTCCGTCAGCCGGTGCTTCAGGTCGAAATCATAATAAAACCCGTCCTCGGTGTCCGGGCCGATATCAAACAAGGCGTCCGGCCACAACCGCTGAACCGCCGACGCCATCACATGCGCCGCGCTGTGGCGCATCGTCTCCAAACCAACTGAATCCGGTTTCATGAAAATGGGGCAGAATCCTTCTGTTAAAGCGCCACAACTTACCCCTCCGCCCCCGCAAAGTCAATGCACCACACCGCCAACAACACGCGCCCCATCCCTGTCAGTGTCAGACACTGACAATGTTGACAATTCATTCCGAGTCCACCGGCTGCGTCCCGGCAGCCCCCCCTTCAAAAAAAACAGCGCCCCCCCCCTTGACAATCCGCCCGCCGCGTGTTTCTATATACAGAAACATACCGGAAAACCCTACATGAACCCAGGCCCCCATATGCTGCTCGACACCTTCCCTGACCGTGCGAATTTCGACGCTCTCCTCGACGCCTCCTCCGTCGTCCCGGTCGGCGCCCGCATCCTCGCCGACACCGAGACGCCCGTCTCTGTCCTCGCCCGCTTCGCTCCTCGCCATCCGCGGCTCTTCCTTCTCGAAAGCGCCGAGGGCGGCGAACGCTGGGGCCGCTATTCCTTCATGGGTGTCACCGCCCGCGCCACCGTCGCCGTCTACCCCCGCGATGTCGTCGTTCGTCAAGGCATCGACGAAAAACGCATCCCCCATAACGGCGACCCGCTTTCCGTCCTGCGCGACCTCATGAAACCCTATTCCCTCGCCCACCTGCCCGGCCTGCCCCGCCTCTGCGGCGGCCTCGTCGGCTATTTCTCCTATGAAATGATCCACTTCTTCGAGTCCCGCGTCCCCAACACCCTGCCCCCCGAACGCCCCCTCGCCGAATTCGTCATCCCCGACACCCTCCTCATCTTCGACAACGTCAACCACACCCTCACCGCCCTCGCCCTCGCCTTCCGGGAAGACGGCAATCCCGATACCCTCTATGACGCCGCCCGCGCCCGCGTCCAGGACCTGCTTGCCACCTTGGCCCAGCCCGTCCCCGCCAGCCACGTGTCCGCTCCGGCCCCCATCCGCCTCCCCGCTCCCGTCCATCCCCCCGAAGAATTCAAGGCCATGGTCGCCACCGTCAAGGAGCACATCACCGAAGGCGACATCATCCAGTGCGTCATCTCCCAGTCCTTCGTCGGCCCCGCCCCCGCCGACCTCGTCAGCCTCTACCGCGCCCAGCGCCACGTCAACCCCTCCCCCTATCTCTTCTTCCTCAAGGCCCAGGACTCCACCCTCATCGGCTCCTCCCCCGAAACCATGATCCGACTCGACCACCGCACCGCCACGCTGCGCCCCATCGCCGGCACCCGCCCCCGCGGCGCCACCGAACAGGAAGACCGCAAGCTCGCCGACAGCCTCCTCCAGGACGAAAAGGAGCGCGCCGAACACCTCATGCTGGTTGACCTCGGCCGCAACGAACTCGGACGCGTCGCCCTCCCCGGCACCGTCCAAGTCACCGACCTGATGGTCGTCGAACGCTACTCCCACGTCATGCACCTCGTCTCCAACATCACCGCCGACCTCGAACCCGGCCACGACGCCTTCGACCTTCTCGCCTCCTCCTTCCCTGCCGGCACCCTCTCCGGCGCCCCCAAAATCCGCGCCATGGAAATCATCGCCGTTCTGGAGAAGGAACCGAGAGGCCCCTACGGTGGCGCCGTCGGCTACATTTCCTTCGACGGCAACATGGACTTCTGCATCTGCATCCGCACCGCCGTCGCCGAACACGGGAGGCTCAGCATCCGCGCCGGCGCCGGCATCGTCGCCGACTCCGACCCCGACACCGAACTCCAGGAAACCCGCAACAAAGCCGCCGCCATGTCCCGCGCCCTCCAGCTCCTCCAAACCGCCCAGCAAGCCGAAGCCCAAGCCAAGTGATCCAACCGCAATTCTTAATTCTTCACTCTGAATTCTTAATTGGAAATCCCATGATCCTCATGATCGACAACTACGACTCCTTCACCTACAACCTCGTCCAGTACCTCCGCGAAATGTCCGCCGACGTCCGGGTGGTCCGCAACGACGCCATCACCGTGGCGGAGATCGAGACGTTCACCCCCTCCGCCCTCGTCATCTCCCCCGGCCCCGGCCGCCCCGAAAACGCCGGCATCTCCTGCGACGCGATCCGCGCTTTCGCCGGCAAGATTCCCATCCTCGGCGTCTGCCTCGGCCACCAGGCCATCGGCCTCGTCTACGGCGCCACCGTCGTCCACGCCAGGAAACTCATGCACGGCAAGGTCTCCGAAATCACCTGCGACGGCCAGGGCATCTTCAAAGGCCTCGACAGCCGCCCCTTCAAGGCCATGCGCTACCACTCCCTCGCCATCGAAAAGGGCACCCTCCCCGACTCCCTCGCCGTCTCCGCCACCGCCACCGACGACGGCGAAATCATGGGCCTGCGCCACAAGCAATTCCCCATCGAAGGCATCCAGTTCCACCCCGAATCCATCATGACCCCCGTCGGCAAGCGGATTCTGCGGAATTTCTTGCGAAATTCCCTGCCTGCGGCAGAGAGTTCAGAGGTCAGGGTTCAGGGTTCAGTCAAATGACAACCCACACACAACACCGGATTTTCCACGTCATGGAAAACTTTTCCGCCATTTTCCCACGCTATGGAAAAAAGTTTTCCACACCGTGGAAAACTCTGCGATCCCCCAACCCTTTTGAACCACAGAGAACACAGAGATTCACAGAGAATTTAATGAGAACACTCTCTGTGCCCCTCTGTGGTGAAAAATGTTTTCGGTTTTTCCCTGAACCCTGAACTCTGAACCCTCAAAAGGCCCTCCATGAACATCTCCATCCCCGCCCTCCTCAAGAAACTCATCGCCCGCCAGGACCTCGCCGAAGCCGAAGCCTACGAAGCCATCACCGGCATCCTCTCCGGCGCCTTCACCGAAGGCCAGATCGGCGGCTTCCTCGCCACCCTCGCCGCCAAAGGCGAAACCATCGATGAAATCGCCGGCGGCGCCCGCGCCATGCGCGCCGCCGCCACCCGCATCCAGTCCCTTGCCCCCGACACCCTCGACACCGTCGGCACCGGCGGCGACGGCGGCATCACCTTCAATATCTCCACCACCGTTGCTTTCGTCGCCGCCGGCGCCGGCGCCGTCGTCGCCAAGCACGGCAACCGAGCCAGCTCCGGCAAAAGCGGCAGCGCCGACTGCCTCGAATGTCTCGGCCTCAACCTCGCCGCCGACCCCGAAGTCATGGAACAGGCCCTAAACGAAATCGGCATCACCTTCATGTTCGCCCCCACCTTCCACAAGGCCATGCGTTTCGCCGGGCCCATCCGCAAACAGCTCGGCGTGCGCACCCTCTTCAATCTCCTCGGTCCCCTCACCAACCCCGCCGGCGCCCCCTGCCAACTGCTCGGCGTCTTCGCCCCCAACCTCACCGAAGCCTTCGCCGAAGTCCTCCAGAAACTCGGCTCCCGCCGCGTCCTCGTCGTCCACGGACACGACGGCATGGACGAAATCACCCTCACCACCACCACCCGCTGCTCCGAACTCAAGAATGGCGTCGTCAAGACCTACGACATCGATCCCGCCAACTACTTCGGCGACTACTGCTCCCCCGCCGACCTCGAAGGCGGCGAGCCCGCCGACAACGCCGCCATCACCCGCGGTATTTTGGAAGGCCAGATCACCGGCCCCAAGCGCGACATCGTCCTGCTCAACGCCGCCGCCTCCCTCCTCGCCGCCAACCGCTGCACCGATCTCGCCGACGGACTGAAACAGTCTGCCGCCGCCATCGACTCCGGCGCCGCCCTCGACAAGCTCGAAAAACTCATCGCCTTCTCCAAGTCCTGAAGCCAAACTACGAAAAGCGCTAAATACTCGAAATGAAATCCAATCTATACCATCCTTCTTTTTCGCGCTTTTCGCGTGTTTCGTAGTTGGAGTTCCCATGTCCTTCCTCGACCAAATCCTCTCCGCCAAACAGGCCGAAATCGCCGCCGCCCGCCGCCTCAGGCCGCAGGCCGACCTCGAACGCCTGGCCGCCAAGCGCGACGATTTCCGCGGCTTCGCCGCTTCCCTCGCCCGCCCCGGCGTCCGCATCATCGCCGAAATCAAGCGCGCCTCGCCCTCCCTCGGCGACATCCGCCCCGACCTGCATCCCGGCGACCTCGCCGCCGCCTACCAGGACGGCGGTGCCGCCGCCCTCTCCGTCCTCACCGAACCCGCCTTCTTCAAAGGCTCCGCTCAGGATCTCCAGCGCGCCCGCCACGTCACCGATCTGCCCGTCCTGCGCAAGGACTTCATCCTCGACCCCTATCAGGTCTACGAGACCGCCGCCATGGGCGCTGATGCCATGCTCCTTATCGTCCGCATCCTCGACGACGAGCAACTCGCCTCCCTCACCGCCCTCGCCCACGGCATCGGCCTTGAAACCCTCGTCGAAATCCACGACGAAGCCGACGCCAGGCGCATCCTCGATCTCATCCCGCCCGTCGTCGGCATCAACAACCGCGACCTCGCCCATTTCCGCACCGATACCACCCAGGCCGCCCGCCTCGCCGCCCTCCTGCCCCAGGGCTCCGCCGTTGTCGCCGCCAGCGGCATCCACTCCGCCGACGACATCCAGCGCGCCCTCGCCGCCGGAATCCGCCGCTTCCTCATCGGCGAAATCCTCATCCGCGCTCCCGCCCCCGCCGCCCTCCTCAGCGAATGGACCGCCCTTCCCGTCCCCAACCTCCTGAATTCTTAATTCTCAATTCTTCATTTTTAATTCCTAATTGATATGTTTCTCCCCCACGTCAAAATCTGCGGCATCACCCGGCGCTCCGACGCCCTTTTCTGCGTCGACGCCGGCACCGGGGCCCTCGGCGCAGTCTTCTACCCCAAAAGCCCCCGCAACGTCTCCGCCGAGCAGGCCCGCCGCCTCTTCGACGGCCTGCCCCCCGAGATCGCCCGCGTCGGCGTCTTCGTCAATGCCTCCGTCGACTTCATGCTGCAGATCGCCCGCGAAGCCCGCCTCGACACCATCCAGATGCACGGCGAGGAAACCGTCGAAACCTGCGCCGCCCTTCTGCGCGAAGGATTCCACGTCGTCCAGGCCATCAAGCGCACCGGCCCCGGGCTGCTCAGCGCCGGCCGTGCCCTGCCGATGAAAGCCGACGTCCTGGTCGAATGCGGACGCGGCGCCCTCCCCGGCGGCAACGGCATGGCCTGGAACTGGTCCGCCGCCGCCCCCCTTGCCGATTTCCGCCCCTTCGCCATCGCCGGCGGGCTCAATGCCGAAAACCTCGCTGCCGCCGCCCGCGACTCCCGCGCGGCCGGCTTCGACGCCTCCTCCGGCGTTGAGTCCGCCCCCGGCGTCAAGGACGAGGCCGACGTCCGCGCCTTTCTCCGCGCCGCCGCCGAACTGCCCCCGGCCACCGTTCCGTTCTCCTGGAAAGGCCTCCGATGAGCCACCCGCGCCTCGAAAACCTCAACATCGAATCCGTCGCTCCGCTCGCCACCCCGCGCGAAATGAAGGCCGCCATTCCCCTGTCCGCCGCCGCCGCCGCTACCGTCGCCCGCGGACGTGAAACCCTCGAGCGCATTCTCGACGGCGAGGACCCGCGCCTGATCGCCGTGGTCGGCCCCTGTTCCATCCACAACCTCGATGCCGCCGGGGAATACGCCGGACGCCTCAAAACCCTCGCCGATGAAATCGCCGGCTCCATCTTCGTCGTCATGCGCGTGTATTTCGAGAAGCCCCGCTCCTCCATCGGCTGGAAGGGCCTCATCAACGACCCCTACATGAACGACACCTTCCACATCGAGGAAGGCATCCGCATGGCCCGCCATTTTCTGTTCCGCGTCGCCGAACTCGGCCTGCCCGCCGGCACCGAGCTCCTCGACGTCCTCATGCCCCAGTACATCGGCGACCTCATCTCCTGGAATGTCATCGGTGCGCGCACCGCCGAGGCCCAGACCCACCGCGAAATCGCCAGCGGCATCTCCACGCCCATCGGCTTCAAGAACGGCACCGACGGCTCCCTCGATGCCGCCATCAACGGCGTCCGCTCCGCCATGGGCCCCCACCACTTCCTCGGCGTCACCGAAGACGGCCTCCCCGCCGTCTTCTCCACCACCGGCAATTCCTATCCCCACGTCGTCCTCCGCGGCGGCCGAAAACCCAACTACGACGCTGTCTCCATCGCCGCCTGCGTCGCCGCCCTCCGCGACGCCCACCTGCCGCAGAACCTCATCGTCGACTGCTCCCACGGCAATTCCGGCAAGAAAGCCGACCGCCAGGGATTGGTGCTGAAGGACGTGCTCACCCAGATCGAAGCCGGGCAGCGCGCCATCCGCGGCTTCATGCTCGAAAGCAACCTCGAAGGCGGCCACCAGCCCATGCAGGCCAACCCCGCCCTTCTCAACCCCCGCTGTTCCGTCACCGACGAATGCATCGACTGGCCTGCCACCGAGGAGTTGCTGAAAGAGGCCCATGCCCGAATCCGCAAAGTTATCAACTAGACAGGATGACAGGATTTACAGGATGAACAGGATTCCCAATCAATCTATTGTCCGCCGTCTGCAGGACGTGGCACCATTGTCCGCTGTCCGCAGGACGTGGATGCAGAGGATTTATTTTGGGTTTTGGCGGGGCTGTTACGCGAAAATAACCGGTAGATTTTCCGATGGGGGCGCTTCGCGGACGACCCGAGCAGGACTCGTGTCCGCGAGGGGTCGGCCTCGGAGCGTCCACGCGGAAAAGATGCCAGTTGGTTTTCGCGCCGCCAAAACCCGAAAGAAATCCTCTCTCCCCAGCCCCCGCCACGCTCCACCACTTTCGCTCCAAGACCCTGAACCCCGAACCCTGAACCCTCTCCCCCTATGAACAAACTCATCGGCCAATACCCCGACGCCACCGGCCACTTCGGCCCCTACGGCGGCCGCTTCGTCGGCGAAACCCTCGTGTCCGCCCTCCTCGACGTTGAAGCCGCGTGGTCCTCCGCCAAAGCCGACCCCGCTTTCATGGCCGACTTCCGCGCCATGCTCCGCGACTACGCCGGCCGCCCCACCCCTCTCGACCTCGCCGAACGCCTCTCCGACACCCTCGGCGGTGCGCGCCTTTGGCTCAAGCGCGAAGACTGCACCCACACCGGCGCGCACAAAATCAACAATGTCGTCGGCCAGGGCCTCCTCGCCCGCCGCATGGGCAAGCGCCGCGTCATCGCCGAAACCGGCGCCGGCCAGCACGGCGTCGCCACCGCCACCATCGCCGCCCGTTTCGGCTTCGACTGCAAAGTTTTCATGGGCGCCGAAGACGTCCGGCGCCAGGCCCCCAACGTCCGCCGCATGGAACTCCTAGGCGCGCAAGTCATCCCCGTCACCTCCGGCACCGCCACGCTCAAGGACGCCATGAACGAGGCCCTCCGCTACTGGTCCGGCACCAGCGCCGACACCTTCTACGTCATCGGCACCGTCTCCGGCCCGCACCCCTACCCCGAAATGGTCCGCGACTTCCAGCGCGTCATCGGCGATGAAGCCCGCGCCCAGATGCTGGAGAAGACCGGCAAACTGCCCGACCTCCTCGTCGCCTGCGTCGGCGGCGGCTCCAACGCCATGGGCCTCTTCTATCCCTTCCTCGACGACCCCTGCGAAATGCTCGGCGCCGAAGCCGCCGGCGACGGACTCGACACCCCCCGCCACGCCGCCTCCATTATCGGCGGCTCCCCCGGCGAACTCCACGGCGCGCTGACCTATCTCCTCCAATCCGACGAAGGACAGATCCACGAAGCCTGGTCCATCTCCGCCGGCCTCGACTACCCCGGCGTCGGCCCCGAACACGCCCTCCTCCACGACCTCAAACGCGTCCGATACGAAGGCGTCACCGATCGCGAAGCCCTCGATGCCTTCCAAGCCCTGTGCCGCCACGAAGGCATCATCCCCGCCCTCGAAAGCGCCCACGCCCTCGCCGCTGCCATGCGCGAGGCCAAAAAGCGTCAGAAAGACCAGAACATCCTCGTCAACCTCTCCGGCCGCGGCGACAAGGACCTGGATCACGTCTTGGCCTGGCTGAAGGAACACCCAGGCCAGAATTCAGAAGTCAGGAGCCAGGAGTCAGAATGAGACCCCTTAGGATTTTCCACACTATGGAAAACTTTTTCGCGCTTTTTCCACACTATGGAAAAAAGTTTTCCACACTGTGGAAAACTTTCCGATCTGAACAGCCTCCTTCCCCACAGAGAACACAGAGTTTCACAGAGATAAATCTCCATTCTCTGTGCCCCGCTGTGCCCTCTGTGGTGAAAAATGTTTTCGGTTTCCTCCTAAACCCCGAACCCTGAACCCTCCTTAACCATGAACCGCATCACCGCCACCTTCCAGAAACTCGCCGCTGCCCACAAAAAGGCCCTCGTCGGCTACCTGACCGCCGGCGACCCGAATCCGGAGACCAGCTTCGACATCCTGCGCGCCGCCGTGACCTCCGGCCTCGACATCCTCGAACTCGGCGTCCCCTTCTCCGACCCCACCGCCGATGGCCCCGTCATCCAGGAAGCCTCCCAGCGGGCGCTGCGCGCCGGCATGACGTTGACCAAGACCTTGGAAATGGCCGTGCGCCTGCGTGCCGAATCCGACATTCCCATCATGCTCTTCGGCTACTACAACCCCCTCTTCAAGTACGGCCTCGACCGCATCGCCAAGGCGGCCCATGCCGCCGGCGTGGACGGCCTGCTCGTCGTCGATCTCCCGCCCGAGGAGGCCGGGCCGCTGAAGACCGCCCTCCAGGGCACCGACATCCAGATCGTCTTCCTCGTCGCCCCCACCACGCGCCCCGACCGCGTCAAAAAAATCGCCGCCGAAACCGGCGGCTTCCTCTATCTCGTCACCAAGGCTGGCACCACCGGCGAAGGCGGACTCGACTACGAGGCCATCCGCCAGCACGCCGCCGAAGTCAAAGCCGTCAGCCCCCTCCCCGTCTGCCTCGGCTTCGGCATCCGCAACGGCGACGACGCGGCAAAACTCGCACCCATGGCCGACGGCATCATCGTCGGCTCCACCCTCTGCAACGTCGTCGGACAAGCCCCCTGGGCCCCCGACCTCCCCGAGCGCATGGCCGCCAAGATCCAGGATCTGCGCGCCGGCCTCGACCGGAGCTGAAGCCCTGTCTCACGCCAAGACGCAAAGCCGCCAAGAATGGCAACCGGACGTTCTTGTCCGCATTCCCGCCTTTTGGAGGGGCGGGTTCCACCCCGTCCGCATTTTCGATCACGGTCCCGGCCCGCGTGGAAGCGGGCCCTCCAGAAATCGAAATATGTCCCCGCCGCGCCTCTGTGCGAGAGACCAGTTGTCCGGTCCCTAGCAGCTCACTGCTGACCCGGGCACAAAACCGTCCGAAAGCCCTGGCTGTGATGGGTCTCCCCCGGATTGCGGCCGGAGCACATTCCAATCCGGCACTGGTAGGCGTAGCCGCTCCACGCGCCGCTGCGAAATACGCGGTTGGTGCCCTCTTCGTCCGGAAACCGACCGAAACACCACTCCCTCACGTTGCTCGCCATGTCGTACAACCCGTAATCGTTCGCAGCGAAAGACCCCACGGGACTGGTATACGGAATGATTCCATCGTTGTATGCCGGGTGAAATCCCCGCGTCGGACTCGTGTCGTAACTATTTTGAAAACTAAACATCGTCGTACTTTCGTAATTCGCTCTTGCATGCTGGATTTCGTCGCTGTCGGTCCAGGGGAACCGTCGGCTGACGGCTCCGCCACGAGCCGCGTACTCCCATTCCTCGCTGGTGGGCAACCGGTAGCCGGCCACTGAGGTCTGGACAACCTCGTCCCTGCGGCCGGTCCGGTACACGACTCCGTTGATCGTATAGACCGTCGGCCGCCCCTCCCTCTCGCTGCGGGCGTTGCACCATTTTACCACGTCGTACCAGTTCACCGTGTGCACCGGATGGTTGGCCGCCTTGCCGCTTCCGGCGTTGTCGAAGGTGTAGCCGTTGGTGATGGCCCAGGCGTACACCTCGTCCCACAGGGCCTTCGTCACTTCGTACTGGTCCATGAAGAAAGAGCGCACGGACAGGTTGTAGGCGGCCGGAAAATAGTCTGCGGCATAAGACTCCCCCGCCGCCAGGATGTTGGTCCCCTCATTCGTGCCGGCGGGAATCAGCACCATGTCTTCAGGCAACGGTTCGCCGCTGATGGCGATCACCCCTTGCATCGCGCTGTGAAACTGGCAGATGTAGTACAGGATATCGGGGGCATTCAGGGGGACCGTAAACAGGATCGTGCCCGATTCGATACCGTTCGTACTCAGGCCATCGTTGTACGAATCGCCGGTCCCCGTCGTCGGACTGGACTTGATCCAGAACGGATTTCCCGGCGAATCGATCTCAATCGCATAGGATTGGCCTCGCACCAAATTCAGGACGGGATTGGCTTCGCCGTCGATCAGATATGCCGACGTGCCGGAATTGCTGACGGCGAAGACGGGAAGCCATGTCGCCACAACCCGGAACAGCATCGGAACGGAAACGGTTATCGGCTCCGTTCCGGCAGTCACCATATGGTCCAGGCATTGTCCCGCCTCCCCGGTGAAATTGGTCCAGGGGCCATTCGCCGACGGCGCCCACTCGACGCGATAGCTGGCCGCGTTCGACATTGGACTGAACGTCAGTTGGCCGGTGAAATCAAACGACTCGATCACCGCGGGCTGTTGAGCAGGCGCCTCCAGCAAGCCTGCAAGCAAGATGGCCAGGGTCCATGTGTACTTGCTCATCGCCGTCTCCTTGCCAGCCGGCGGCCCGTCCATGTTGCATCACCCAACGACCGCCTACTGTGAAGCCTAACGAAACCATGCCATGGCATGGATGGAGGTTCAATGCCGTGTTGATTAAAAATGGGTTAATCCCCCATGCCTCTGACCTCCCCTCTCGCATGGCGAAAAATCCGCGGCCCCTGCGCCGGCCTCGACCGGAGCTGACCAATCGAACCATTCAACGCAAGAGTCGCAAGGGGCGCAACAGGTCACAAACGTAGTACGAACCAAGCTGATCGGGTTTTGGCTGTTCACTCACTTTCCTTCTGTCCGGCGTTTGCGTTCCTTTCGCGTCTCTTGCGCCTCTTGCGTTAATGAGTCTTCGGCTGTTTTTTGGATATTGAGTCCCTCCCCTCCCCATGAAACACTCCCCCCATGCCCGCCGAGGCCCCTATTTTCCACCGCTACATCCGCGACGAGGCGCATTACTCGGAAGTCCTCCTTCGCGCGCGGGAGGTGGACAAGACGCTCTGGATCGGCACGTCGGACCTGAAGGATGTCTTCATCATGCGCGGGAAAACGGCCCGGCCTTTTCTCGGCGAGTTGGCCGACTTGATTAAAAAGGGCATCAGCGTCCGCCTGATCCACGCCAAGGAGCCCGGGCCCAATTTCCGCAAGGACTTTGACCGCTATCCCGTGCTCGTGAAAGGACTCGAACGCGTTCTGTGCCCGCGAGTGCACTTCAAGCTGTTGATCTTCGACCTGCGCGAGGCCTACATCGGCTCCGCCAACCTCACCGGGGCGGGCATCGGCATGAAGAGCGACGGCAAGCGAAACTTCGAAGCCGGCCTCTGGACCAACGATCCCGAACTCGTCGCAGCGGCCATCGCCCAGTTCGATTCGGTTTGGATGGGCGAACCCTGCGACACCTGCCGCCGAAAGGCCTTCTGCGGCGATACAATCGAATGATCTTTGCCGCAGAGAACGCAGAGAGCTCGAGCGGGAAGGAAAGGGTTTCAAGCCGAGACGGCAAGCGCACCTTGGCGATGCGCGAATGGAACATCGTTTTTCCAGTCTTTGCGTCTTAGCGGCTTGGTGTGAGAATGCCCTCCCTGCCTCCCTGGGTTTGAATCTTCTGGACCATCGGGTATATTGAACTGAAACTCAACCGCAGGAGAACACCTCATGGCCACCATCACATTCAAAGGCAACCCCATCCACACATCCGGCGAACTGCCGGCCAAGGGCGTAAAGGCTCCGGACTTCAAGCTGACCCAAACCGACCTTTCGAACGTCTCGCTGAAGGATTTCGCGGGCAAGAAGAAGATCCTCAACATCGTCCCGAGCCTCGACACCGGCGTCTGCGCGATGTCAGCCACGAAATTCAACGCGGCGGTGTCCGCGCTGGGCGACACAGTCCTGCTGAACATCTCCGCCGACCTGCCCTTCGCGGCCGGCCGGTTCTGCGAAAGCAACAGGCTGAACAACGTCGTGGCGCTGTCCACCTTCCGCTCGCCGGAATTCGCCCAGGCCTACGGGGTGGAAATCCTGGACAGTCCGCTGGCCGGCCTGACGGCCCGCGCCGTGGTCGTGCTGGACGAACAAGACCAGGTCGTTTACACCGAGCAGGTACCGGAAATCGGCCAGGAGCCGGATTACGACGCCGCGCTGGCCGCGGTGAAGCAATAGCGGAATCCTGCAACGCACCCGGCACCATAACGCACGGGAACGCCATTGTCGAAACCTGAAGCCGGGCAGATTCTCAGCCGCCGTTGCCGTTGCGACGTTTCCAGCGGGACTCGGGCGGCGGACACAGGCCGGCTTCTCTGCGGGCGCTGATGTAGGTGCCGTCGACGATTTTCTCGCAGGCCTTCACCAGCGCCTCGGAGACGCGGACCGTGAGCTGGTTGGAAGCGCGCAAATAGACCTTGGCGTTTTCCGGATAGAGCAGACAGATGTTGACCGGCGTTGGACCCGGATGTTGGCGGATCAGGTTCTTGAGTTCCCGCATCCGTTCTTCCGTCCACGTGCCGGCGTTGACATGCAGACTCAAACCGGTTGTAAAACGCGCGGGCACTTCGTCGATCGGATAGATCTCATCCACCGTCAGCGTATTCCCGCTGCCGTTGCCGTCCTTGCGTACGCAACCGCAGAGCATCACCGCCGCCTCAGGTTGCAGGAGGATGCTGTATTTGTGGAACGCCTCGGGAAACGCGACGGCGGAAATGGCGCCCTCCAGGGTTTCCAGGCGGAAAGACATCATGGGGCGGGGCGCTTCGTTGCCTCTGGGCTTGGTGAACCGTTTCTGGGCATTGACGACCAGGCCGCCGATGCGCGTGCGGGTGCGTTCGGACAGATTGGCGAACCCGGCCGCGTCGCACTGGTTGTACTTTTCCAGGGTCCAGGCGCAGGCCAGCAGTGGATGACCGGAGATGTAAAAACCGATGAGTTCCTTTTCGAAGGCGAGCATCTGTTTCTGCGGCCAGGGTTCGGCCGCCGGCAGATCGCGATCAGCCATCACCACCCCGGCAGCGGCCTCGTCTCCCAGCAGGTCGAACAGGGACGACTGGCCGGCGGCCCGGTCGCGGCGGACAGCCGCCGCGTAGCCCATGGCGCTTTCGATACCCGCGAAAAGCCGGCCACGCATCAGACCTGTGAAATCGAAAGCTCCGCACTTCACGAGCGCTTCCATGGTCTTGCGGTTGACTTCGCTGTTTTGAATCCGCTCGCAGAAATCCACCAATCCCTTGAAGGGCCCGCGTGCTTCCCGCTCCTTGACCAGCGCCTCGACCGCGCCGGCGCCGACGCCCTTGACGCCGGCGAGTCCATAGCGAATCGCCCCCTTGACGGGCGTGAAGCGCAAACCGCTCTCGTTGACATCCGGCGGCAGCACCTGGATGCCCATCTTCTGGGCCTCGGCCACCAGAACGGGCAGTTTGTCGGTGTTGCCGATTTCCGAGGACAGCATGGCGGCCATGAACTCCACCGGATGGTTGGCCTTGAGGTACGCCGTCTGGTAGGCCACGATCCCGTAGGCGGCCGAGTGCGACTTGTTGAAGCCGTAGGACGCGAATTCTGCAATCTGGTCGAAAATCTGGCCGGCCTTGGCGCGGGAACAGGTCTTCATCCGCACGCAGCCGCTGATGAACGCTTCGCGCTGCCGGTCCATTTCCTCGGGCTTTTTCTTGCCCATCGCGCGGCGCAGGATATCGCCCTGGCCCATGCTGAAGCCGGCGAGTAGCCCGGCGGCCTGCTGCACCTGCTCCTGATAGACCATGACGCCGTAGGTCTCCTTCAGGATTGATTCCAGCAGCGGATGGGGATATTCGATCGGTTCGCGTCCGTGCTTGCGGGCGATGAACTTCGGGATCATGGCCATCGGCCCGGGCCGGTAGAGGGCGATCAGGGCGATGAGCTCCTCGATCCTGTTGATTTGAAGCTGGCGCAGCAGGTCGCGCATGCCCTCGGATTCCACCTGGAACACGCCGACGGTATCGCCCCGGGCCAGCATCTCATAGGTGGGGGGATCATCCAGCGGCAGGCGATCCGGATCCAGGGCCACGCCGCAGGTTTGCTTGACGTTTTCGCAGGCCTCCTGGACCACGGTCAGCGTTTTCAAGCCCAGGAAGTCCATCTTGAGCAGCCCGGCCTCTTCCAGTGGTCCGGATTCCCACTGGGAGATGACATTGCCGTCCTTGTCCTTCGTCAGGGGGATCAAATCGATCAGGGGCCGTTCGGCGATGACCACTCCCGCGGCATGCGTGCCGGTCTGCCGCGGCATGTCTTCGAGCGGCGGGGCGTACTGCATGATTTCCCGGGCGAATTCGTTCTGGCGGCAGGCCTGGGCGAAATCCACACTGTCCCGGCGTGCGGACTCCAGGGTGGTTTTCGCGACCTCGGGAATCATTTTCGCCAGGCGATCGCATTCCGGCAGGGGAAACTCGAGAGCCCGGCCGATATCCCGGATCAGGGTCTTGGCGCCCAGGGTGCCGTAGGTGACAATCTGGGCCACGCAGTCGGCGCCGTATTTGCGCTTCACGTACTCGATGACCTCGCCGCGCCGGGTTTGGCAGAAATCGATATCGAAATCCGGGGGCGAAACGCGTTCGGGATTGAGGAAGCGTTCGAAGATCAGGCCGTAGCGCAACGGATCGATCCCGGTGATCCCGGTGGCATAGGCAATCAGGCTGCCGGCGCCGGAGCCACGTCCCGGTCCGACCGGGATGCCCATCTGCTTGGCGGCATGGATGAAGTCCCACACCACGAGAAAATAATTCAGGAAACCGGTTTTTTCGATCACCCCCAGTTCATGATTAAACCGCTCGGCAATCGCTTGCTCGCTGCTATTCTGCGGGTGTTCGAGATCCTCCACGCCGTAGAGCCGGCGAACGCCTTCGGCGGCGATTTGCGTCAGGTATTGCTTGTGGGTTAGGCTCTCAGGACACTGGTAGTTGGGAAAATGCGGGTTTTTCTGTCCGCCGAGGGCCAGTTCCACGTTGCAGCGTTCGGCGATCTTCCAGGTATTTTCGATTGCCTCCGGCAGTTCGGCGAAGAGCTTCCGCATTTCCGCCTCGCTCTTGAGATAGAACTGGTCGGATCCGTATTTCATCCGGTCCGTCTCGCGCCATTTCGCCTGGGTCTGGAGGCACATGAGCATCTCATGCGGCAGGGCATGTCCGGCTTCGAGGTAGTGCACGTCGTTGGTCGCGACCAGCGGCAGATCCAGCTGGCGCGCCAACGCCACCAGCTTGCGGTTCACCGGCTTCTGCTCATCAAGCCCATGGTCCTGCACCTCCAGATAGAAATGGTCCGGCCCCAGGATTTCCGCGTATTCGCCGGCAAGCTGCCGGGCCTTGTCATCGAGTCCGGCCAGAAATGCTTCGGCAATTTCGCCTTTGAGGCAGGCCGACAACCCGATCAACCCTTCATGGTGCTGCGCGAGCAACGGGCGGTCGATCCGGGGCTTATAGTAAAAGCCGTCCAGATGCGCCTTGCTCACCAGCTTCATCAGGTTTTCAAAACCGCGATCGTTCTCCGCCAGCAGCACGAGATGATTCGCCTGCTTGCCGCCCGCCTCCCGCTCGCGCTTGCGGTGATCCCCGGGCGTGACATAGATCTCGCAGCCCAGGACCGGCTTGATGCCGTGCCGCCGGGCCGCCTTATAGAAATGCACCGCGCCGTAAAGGTTCCCGTGATCGGTGATGGCCAGGGCGACGTGTCCTTGCTCGCGCGCCAGTTCCATCAACGGGCTGCGGTGTTGTTCACCCCGATCCAATGCGCACATGCCGTCCAGCAGGCTGTACTCGGTATGCAAGTGTAAATGGGTGAATCTGGATTCCACGCTCGAGGTTCTTTCCGGAAAACCGTACCTGTCCGTTCTAGCCCATCGGGACAGCGAATCCAAGCCCATTTCGCCCCGCCGGAACAGATCCGCAACTGATTGCTCATCAATGGAATGACTGCATACCAGGGCGGGTTTCCCTGGGTTTGTCCGAGAAAAGAATCCGTCCCCTCGCCGATCGTGGAATTTCCCATCATCCTTTCCCCTCCCCAGGATGTTTGAAACCGGGAAAACCCGCGGGAAAAAGCAACTCAGGATGGGGAGCCGCGCCAGCGACTGGCGGCCGCAGCGGGCCGGGCAGACCACGCAGGCAACAGTTCCGCCAGCGCGCGAGGCAACAGCCCCGCTTGCTTCAGCCGGTTCAAGGGCATCCATTCGAATTCGAGCCGCATGCAGCGGGCCGGGCAGACCACGCAGGCAACAGTTCCGCCAGCGCGCGAGGCAACAGCCCCGCTTGCTTCAGCCGGTTCAAGGGCATCCATTCGAATTCGAGCCGCATCTCGGCGGAAGGCGGGTTGACATTCGCCGAAATCCGGGGGCACGCCACCTCGAAAACGATGGAAATTTCGCATGTGCGGCCCCGGCGAGCCTGATAGGCCTGCTCGATCACACCGAGGAAGCGCCCCACACGACCCGGCACGCCCAATTCCTCGCGCCATTCACGCGCCAGGGCCTGCTTCGAATCCTCGCCCCAGTCTACGTGCCCGCCGGGCAAGTAGAGATTGCCATGCTTGCGATTCCGGCAGACGAGAACCTGCCCGGCCTGCATGCAGGCACCTCGCGCCAGGATTTCAATCGCCTTGCCGCGGAAGTTCGTTTTCATGATCCGCCTCATTCCCCGATGATTTTGATCAGCACCCGTTTGCGCCGCCGGCCATCGAATTCCCCGTAGAAGATTTGCTCCCAGGGACCGAGGTCCAGCGCGCCGCCAGTGATGGCCACCACCACTTCCCGTCCCATCACAGTCCGTTTCAGGTGGGCATCCCCGTTGTCCTCCCCCGTCCGGTTGTGGTCATACTGGGTGTGGGGTTTTTCGGGCGCCAGCTTTTCCAGCCAGCGCTCAAAGTCGCGGTGCAGACCGCTTTCATTGTCGTTGATAAACACACTGGCCGTGATGTGCATGGCATTCACAAGGCAGAGTCCTTCGCGGATGCCGCTGGCTTGCACAGCCGCCTCCACTTCCGCCGTCAGGTTCACGTAGCCGCGCCGCGAAGGCACGTTCATCCATAACTCCTTGCGATGGGATTTCATGACTTCACTTTGAAAGGAATCCGGATATTCAACAAGGTTTCTTTTCTCCGGCCAACCGGTCTGCGGATGGATATTTTGGCTTGCCGGGGATTATGGAGTTTATAAACTCCATAGTATGGTGTTTATAAACTCCATAATCACGGAACAGGAGCTCCCATGAAGAATTTGAATCCCACCTTGTGGCGAACGTGCCGAATGCTGGCCGGCACCACACGCGTCCGGTTGTTACGTGAGCTTCATACGCATCCAGGTCAATCCGTCTCGGAACTGGCCCGGGCGGTGGGGATCAAAAAATCGGATGCCAGCCAGGAATTGCGGCGCATCCAATCCCGCGGCCTGCTACGCTCGCGCCGTCACGGCGCCGCGCTCATCTACCGGATGGAACCGGACCCGCAAGTGGTGTCAGCTGCGCCGCTTTTACGGGCTTTGAACAACGCGCTGTCGCAGTACCCGCCGGAACGGGATGCCGAGTTGTGCCGGCTGGCCCACGGCCTCGCCTATCCCCGGCGGATCGCCCTGGCCCAGGCGATCATCGCCTCTCCCCAAACCCAACAGGACTTGGTTCACGCCTTGAATTTGCCGAATTTCGCTGTCTTCAGCCATCTGCGCATTTTGATGGATTGCGGTTACATCCGTCGGGATCAGAGACGGTTCCGTTTTATGTTGCCCGACCACCCGTTGGCCAGTGTCTTGGTTCGCCTGCTCCGGAGCGCCTGATCAGCAGTCGGATATTCCGGAGACCGCGGAAAAAGACGAGGCGGAATTCGCCCCGGCAAATGCCTGGAATGACGGGTCGCGGACGGGCGGGTGCCATGTCAGCCGGACTGTAGCGGATCGCAAGCAGGCTCCCCGGCGGGACGGACATGGCCAGAACAGCCCCGCGCCCCATAGGCGGCCCTAGACTTCAATTCCAAGCTCGTAGAGGACCGCCGCCGCCAAATAAAGCGAACCGGCGGCCACGATAATTCCGTTGTTTTTTTGGGCCCATGTGCGGGCATTCGGGACCGCGGTGGAAATCAACCCTTCCGCCGCGGGCAACCGGGCGGCCCGGGCGGCGGCCAGCAGGCGTTCCAGGGGCATGTTGCGTTCGCTGTCGAGCGGCACGAGCACGCAGGCATCCACCACGGGCCGCAGCAGACGGAAGAATCCCTCGGCATCCTTGTCGGACAGCATGCCGCATATGAGCGCCACGGGGCGATTCCCGCGGAAGGTCTTCAGGAAGCCCGCCAACGCGCGGGCGGCATCCGGATTATGAGCCACATCCACCAGGAAGACCGGATCGCGCAGGACCACCTGGCAGCGGGCCGGCCAGCGGGTCTTCTCCAACCCGGCACGGATTGCCTCCGGCGTCAGGGGCAGGCGCAATTCCGCGCGCATCCATTCCAGGGCGGTCACCGCCAAGGCGCAATTATCCAGTTGGAAGTCGCCCAGCAGGGGCAAGCGCAATGGCGGCCAGGGTCCGTCGGCCGTCTCGATGGAGATCAGCTGGCCATCGAGATTCTGGGAGAGGCGCCGCACCGCTACCCGTTCCTCGGCGCACAGCACGGGACTGCCCGCCGCCCGTGCCTGGTCTTCGATGATGCGCCGCACCGCGGGATGCTGGCGGCCCACAACAACCGGCCGGCCCGGCTTGATAACCCCCGCTTTTTCCGACGCGACTTGCTCCAAGGTGTTGCCGAGAAATCCGACATGTTCCAGGCCGATTCCGGTCATCACCGCAACCAACGGCACAATCAGGTTGGTGCTGTCGAGGCGGCCGCCCATGCCGGTCTCCAGCACAGCCAGCTGGACCTGCCGTTCCAGGAACCACTGGAAGGCCACGGCCGTCGTCAGTTCGAAGAAAGTGCCGGGCCGGTGGCCGGGAGCGGCGGCCTGCTGCTGGTCGGCGCGCTCCACGTCATCGAGCAGGCGGATGAGATCGGCATCGGGAATCATTTCGCCGCCGACACGGATGCGTTCATTGAAGCGGATCAAGTGCGGGCTGGTATACAGGCCGGTGCGCAGGCCGGAAGCGCGCAACACCGATTCCAGCATGGCCGAGACGGACCCCTTGCCGTTGGTTCCGGCCACATGCACGCAAGGCAGGACCAGCGGGTCGACTCCCATGACGTTCACCAGCGCCCGCATGGTATCCAATCCCAGCTTGACGGTGCTGGCGCCCACTCGGCTGTACAGATAGGTTAATTTGGCATCAAGGATGGAAGCCGCTTTGCTCATGGGAATCCATTTTTTGGCAACCGAGGCCCGGGAGACGGTTGCGACAACGCGTCAGGCAGGCAACTCGGGGGGGGGCGAAGACTTCAAAGGGCTGCAGAGAAAGTCCAGCAGGCGGGCCAATGTGGCTTTGAGTTCACCGCGCGGAACGATCTGATCGAGCAATCCGTGTTCCAAGAGGAATTCGGGCCGCTGGAAACCCGGCGGCAGGTCATGCTGGATGGTTTCCTTGATAACCCGCGCGCCGGCAAAGCCGATCAGTGCTCCGGGCTCGGCCAGAATGATATCGCCAAGGCTGGCGAAACTGGCCATGACGCCGGCGGTGGTTGGATGTGTCAGTACCGGGATATAGGGCAGGCCGGCCTCCGCGTGGCGGGCGAGCGCCCCGCTGGTCTTGGCCATTTGCATCAAACTCATCATGCCTTCATACATGCGGGCGCCGCCCGATGCGCAGACAATGATCACCGGCAGGCGCTCCACCGTGCCGCGCTCGATCAGGCGGGTGATCTTTTCGCCGACCACCGACCCCATGCTGGCACCCAGGAATTCAAAATCCATCACGCCGAGGGCGATGGCCCGGCCTTCCAGCCGGGCCCGGCCGCAGGTCACGGCATCCACCTCCCCGGTTTTGCGGCGGTTGGCCTCGAGCTTCTCCTGATAGGAGGCCGCACCGACGAATCCGAGGAAATCGATGCTGTAGACGTCCCGGTCCCATTCCACGAATGAGCCGGGATCAGCCAGCATGGCGAGGCGTTCCGCGCGACTCATGGTGAAGTGATGGCCGCAAAGGGGACAAACACGCAGGGCTTTCTCCTGCTCCTCGCGAAAGACCATCTCGTTGCAGGCGGGGCACTTCAGCCACAGGCCGTCGGGCATGTCCCGTTTGCGGGCCTTCTTGATCAACGGCTGTTTCTTGCCAAACAGGGTCATATCGACATCCAATTCCGAATGAGGTGGCGGGGCCGGGGCCTCATCCTCTCGCCACGGTCAAGGCCATCACACTGGCCGCGCCGGCGTTTTTAAGTGTCCGAGCGCATGCGCTGACCGTTGCACCGGTGGTCATCACATCGTCCACGAGGAGGATGCGCGCCCCGTGCACGGCACGCGGCCAAGGGACCGAGAAAACACCGTGCACATTATGAACCCGTTGGGTGGCTGTCAAATGTGTTTGCGTCACCGTGGGCTTGTGGCGCCGCAACAGCCATCCCCGGAAGGGGATGCCGATACGGCGGGACAGGCGCGCCCCCAGCAGGGCGGACTGATTGAAGCCCCGATCCCGCTGGCGTTTAGGATAGAGAGGCACGGCGGAGACGTAATCGGCGGAACGCACATCCTGGGGACATGTGCGCCAGAGGGCCACGAGCCAATCGACCAGATCGTCCAGCAGCCAGACCCCGGCGTTGTACTTCAAGCGTCGGAGGCAGTCCTTGGCCACGCCGTCGTAGCGCACCGCCGACCGGGCCCAGTCGAAGCCCGGCTGCAGGGCCCGGCATCCGGCGCACTCAAACGGACCGCTGACCTCACCGGCGATGGGATCCCCGCAGCGTTCGCAGAAGGGCACCTGCACGGTTTTGACCCCGGCGCGGCAGTCCCAGCACAGTGCGCCGGGTTCCTCCGTCATGGCGATGCCGCAGCCTTCGCAGGTCCGGGAAAAAAACATGTCCAGCAGGGCCCATTTCATGGCGATATTATGCGCTGGCGCCGACCGGTTGTCGAGCCGGCTTTGGCGCCGATTGTCGGCCAGCGAAGGCAACCGCCAGGAGGCGGATGAGCGGCGGCGGCTTGGGCAGAAGCGCAGCCGCTTCTTCATTCCCGTGGGCTGTTCCTTGGCGCCCAAGCAAACAGGGCAGCCCTCGGGCTGCCCTGTGAATCCGTCTCGGACCCGTTTTACTTGCCCGGCTTGCGGCGCAGCGCCATGACCAAGGTGCCAAGACCCAGCAGGCCCAGCGTCGCCGGTTCCGGAATCGCCTGCCAAGTCTGGCCGTTGAATTGGATCAAACCGGCCGCGGGAATGGCCCTGCCGGGAGTGTACGACACTTGGGGATCATAGGCCCCCACATTGCGGGCCTCCGTATCCAGCACCAGATAGCTTGAACTGTTCGCCGGCACGGCATTGTCGAACAAAACCGGGTAGATGTAGGAATTGTTCGGAAGGTTCATCTCGATCTCGGAGATTTTAACATAATTCTCGAACGGCAGGGCTCCGGAACTGACGGAGACCGAGGTTTGATAGAGAGAAGAAAGTGTAATGTCAAAATTGATGGTGCTCGACGAACTTTCATAAACCTGAATGGCCCAGCCATTCTGGAAGGTCTTGCCGTCATATTCGAAGGTGCTGCTCTCGTTGGCGAACACTCCTTCCAATCCGATGAGACTTGCCTGCGCCGCTCCCGCCATGGCCAAGACAAGCGCCAACCCACCGATCCACTTGTTCATCTTGTTCCTTCTCCGTGCTGGAATAATCGTCTGTTGACGCTGCCCTTTATCCATAAATCTGTCAAACTTATATTCATCAATTTCGCCGGCTTCCGTGTAAAACGCTTCGCCCTGGGAAGCGGCGCGGGGCTATTCGAGGGCGCCAAGGTATTTGTTCGTTTCCACCCACTCGAAGTCGTTGCTCACGGCCTTGTACCAGAACCCTTGCCCCGGCGGAAGCATGGGACTGACGTAGGGCGCGCCGGAAGCGAAGTTCGTGTACGCCTTCCACCCCGTCAGATTGGCGTATTGCGATCCGTAATAGCTGGCCACGTCGTAGAGCGCCAGGTTCACGTAGCTCTGCGATCCCGCGTCCCACACCATGATCTGGTCGGCCGAACCGGGCGACAGATAGTGGCCCGTGGCGTTGGCCTTGACGTTGAGATTGCTCAAGCTGATGGAGTCCGAGAACGGATTGGCGACAAGCTGCAAGCCCTGCACGATGTCGTTCGTCGTTGCCGCGGCGGCCACCACCGCCCCAGCGATCGTCACCTTGCCCGCGCCGCTGGTGGGCGCCGAGCGGACCCATACCGCCGCGCCCGCCGGCAGCACCGGATTCACGTAGGGCGCGCCGGAGGCGAAGTTCGTGTAGGCCTTCCACCCCGTCAGGTAAGCGTATTGCGCGCCGTAGGACCGCACGTCGTACAGCGCCAGGTTCAGGTAGTCTTGCGTGTCCGCGTCCCAAATCGTCAGCTGGTCGGCCGAGCCCGGCGAGAGATGGTGGCCGGAGAACTGCAGCGGATCCATCAGGCTGTTGAGCGTCTGGTCAGACGTGACGAAGGGAATGCCCACCATGCTGAGTTTCCCCGTCTCGGGCTTGGCCGCCTTCACGAAGCCCCAGGTCTGCGCGGAGGCACCGGCCAGGCCGTCGATCCGGTAGTAGCCCAAATCCTGCGCCCCGCCGCCCGCGTGCGTAAGGGTACCGGTGACGGAGGTGGACGACGCCACCAGCGAGTCCACGACGGTCCAGGTGCCGCTGGTGAGGCTCGCGCGGTACAGCAATTCGTAGGTGCCGTTCGTCACGGGCCCGAAAGTCACCTGCACGTCGCTGCCGCCAGTCGCCAGCGACGCGATCGCCTCCGTGACCGTGAAATCGGCGGCCTCGTAGGCGAAGGCGTAGTTGACGGCAGCGCCGCCGGACACGGTAATGGCGCCGGCGTAGACGCCGGGCAGTGTCGCGGCATCCACCGTCGTGGCGACCGTCGGCGCCGCGGCCAGGACCGCGGGCGTTTCACCCGCCACGAAACCGGAATACTGGAAGGTCAGCGGCGGATTGGCGGCGCCGAAGGGCTTGCTCTTCGCGTCCGCCGTCACCGTCAGGGAAGCCTTGTTCACATTCAGCGTGTCTGAGGACGAGCCCTGGTACATGGGGCTGTTCACCGTGCCCGTCACCGCGTAGCTGCCGGCGTTTGTCGGCGCCGCGGCGGAACCGTTGTAGGTCAGGTTCACCGGCAGGCCCGCCGGCACCGTTGTTGCCGTCGCCGCGCGCGCCAGGCCGTTGTAGGTCTGCGTCAAGCTGGCCAGTGTTACCGCAGCCACTGCCTTGGTCACGCTGAAAGTATTGGTCACGTTCGGCGCCGGATTCCAGCTGGCGTTGCCGCCTTGCGAGGCCACGACGATGACCGTGCCCGAATTGGTGAAGCTCATCGTACTGCCGGCCAGCGTGGCCGGACCGCTGGCCACCGCATAGCTCACCGCCAGCCCCGAACTGGCCGTCGCCGCCAGCGTCACCGTATTCGTCGTGATCTGGTTGGCAATGGTCAGGAAGGTGATCGTCTGGTCCAACTTGGCCAAGGTCGTCACGTTGGTCACGGTGGAATACGTCCCCGTGCCGGCGGCGTTCACCGCGCTCACGCGGAAGTAATAGGTGACGCCCGGCGTCAGGCCCGTCACCGCATAGATCGTGACGTTGCCGACGTCGAGGTTCTCGTAGCCGGGAACGAAACTTGGCTCGCCGCCGCCGCCCGATCCCGAGGAGATTTCTATGTTGTCTAAATAGAACCGATTTTTGGATGCCACTTTGGCAGTGAACTTGATCTTGGAGTTGGCGGTGCCGCCCGTGATGGAGATGCTTTGGGGGGTCATGCTTGCAGAAGGGGTCAAATCAAGCCCGATCGGCGTGAAGGTAGTTCCATCGGACGCGTGTTGCACTTGAATCGAGCCCGTATCGCTTCCGTATTGTGCCAGGTCAAAGGTCAGAGTGGCGTTGCCGCCATTGCCGGATAGATCCACCGTGGGCGTGATCAGGTAACCCAAGGCGGACGAGGCACCGAGTTTTGCGCGGCCGGCGTCTTCGTACACTTTGGAACCCGTCCAACCGGGGGTCTGCAGATAGGTGTCCAGGCTGCTTGCGCGATCGAGGGTACCGCTGACAGTGGTGAAGCCCACGAAATCTTCGGCTAGGACGACTCCCCCGCCTCCCCCCCCGCCACTGGTAAAGGCTTCGTTCGTCGCCACATCCAGCCGGTAGCTCGTGGCATCCAAAACCTCGCTCCAAGCCGCCGTGAACCCGTTTGCGTTCGTGGAACTGGCCCAGATGTTGTCAGGTGCCTCCGGAACCGTCTCTTCCGGCTCGAAGGCAAACACCTTCATCACGGCCATGTGCTGCATATTCTCGGCATCGGAATCGGCCGCAAGCGCCGGCGGCGGCAGTCTGGTCCAGGAGGGGAGCCGGGTGTCAAAGACCATCCCATTGGGGAAGGTCTGGCCGTAGCAGGTAAAGCCGACGTGGCGCGCGTCCAGCAATGCGTCCGGCAGGATCAAATCGTACGGCCGGATGCGGCTGCTGTTGGTGTCTTTATCGCCGTTCTGGTCGGCCGGCTGCTTGGCATCGGACACCGCGTTGGTCAGAATGGCCAGCGTTTCTTCGGCCCGGCTGACCAGGTTGAGGTCGCCGCCAATGACGAGATAATCGCTGGCGGACCAACCGGCTTGCGCCACGTAGTTGGTCAGGGCCCGGGCCTGGCTGATCCGGATGTCCAAATCGTCGGCCGGGATATCGCCGGTCGCCTTGAGATGCACGCTCACCGCATGGAGGTCGCGGGGACCGGGCAAATCGACGTAGGCCCAAGGGAAATCGCGGGTGTCGGAGGAATAGGGACTGGCCCATTCGTTGGAGGCCAAAATGGGCCACCGGCTGATGATGCCGTTGGGCGCGGGATAATAGCCGCCCTGCGGCTCGACGTAATAGTAGTAGTTCGTCCCGAAATACTCATCCACGAAGGCGCGCTGGGTCGTACCGGACTTGAGCACCCATTCCTGAATCAGCACGATGTCCGGCTGCAGGGCCTCGAGGATGCGTCCGCCCGGATCGTCGTAGGTCGTGACGCCGCCAACCTCGGTGGTGCCGCTGGTCAGGTTGGCCGACAGGATGGAAAACGCGTCGTTGTCGCGCACGACCAGCACGGCCTGGGTCACGGCTCCCAACGTGGCGCCCGAGAGCGCGTTCAGTGTCAGTTGCGCCGTTTCCGGCCCTTCGGCCAGGGCATCGTCGGTGATGGTGAAGATCAGGTTGCCGGTGGCTGACGCGGCCGTAAAGACCAGGGTCGTGGCGCAGGAGAAGTCGGTTCCGTTCATGGCCGTGCCGGCGATGGCCACCTGCACCGTGGCGGCCGCCGCGGCGGACAGCACCACCGGCAGAGACACGGCGGCGCCGCCCTCCTCCCCCACCACCCGGCCGGCGCCGAAGGAAACCGTCGGCAAGGGCCCGGAGAACCGGGTGGTCACGTTGGTTACCGTGGAATAGGTTCCCGTGCTCGTGGCGTTGGCCGCCGCAGCCCGGAAATAGTAGGTCGCGCCTTCGGTCAAACCCGTCACGCTTTGGCTAATGCCCGAGACCGTCAGGTTCGAATAGCCGGGAACATAGCTGGGGGTACCGCTGCTGCCGCCGGTAACCTTGACATCGTCCAGATACCAGGTGTTGTAGGAAGACACGAAACGGAACTTCACGTTGGTGGCACCGGACAGGTTGGGAGAGCTGGTCAAAGCCTGGGTGATCGTCGCGCCCGCCGTCGTGCTGGTGAACGTGCCGACGGGCGACCAGGAAGTTCCGCCGTCCAAACTGTAGTAATTGGTGGTGATCTTGTTGTTTCCCGGGGTGCTGGCATCCACGTAAAACGTCATTTGCGTGGGATAGTTCACCGCCGGGGATGTCAGTGTGTCGTCGCTGCCCAGCGCCCGGCACGGACTGGCCGCACCATAATGGGATTCGAGGGTATCATTGTCCGTGCCCTCATTGGTCCAATCGGAAAAGTCCGTAAAGTCCTCGTCCAGCAACATCTGGCTCCCGCCGCCGGAAAAATTCGCATCCGTGGCCACATCCAAACGGTAGTCGTCCGCGTCTGCCACCGAACTCCACCTCGCGGTGAAATCCGTGAAGTTTGTTGTGCTGGCCCAGATCGAGGCCGGGGCGGGGAGAGCGGCGCTCGTTGCGAAAGCCACGTCGGCGGCGCCTCCTGCATCCGAATTGTCCGGAATGGCAACCGGCGTGTCGGCGGAAACGTAATCCATCGCGCCGAACCGCACCGTGAAGTTTGTCAGCGATCCGGTCGTGCCCGAGACGGCATCCGTGCATTTCGCCGTCACGGTGTTGACCGCCCCCCAAGGGGCCGCGGAAAGATCGACCGCCAGCTGCCAGCCGGCCCGGCTATCCGTATCGAAGGAGCCTGTCCCCTGGGGCTTGTTCTTTGGAAGCGGAGAATGGCTCCATGCCGTCGCGCCGTTCACGGAAAAGGACAGGCTTTGGATGTCGCTGCGGCGGCCGTGCGAAATCCAGAGCTTTGCATAGTTGGTTGCGAACGTGTACGACCCTTCCACCGGATACATGACATCGGAAAAATAGTTTTCAAAGTAGCTGGAATTCACCACGATGTAGCCGTTGCTGCCGAACGACGGGCCCCAGGAGTTGGCCACCAGGTAGTAGCCCGAGCCGTAGCCGCACACCGTCACCATGTGGTTGATATCATACGTGGTGCACGTAGCGCCGACCCACGGCGCATCGCCCGGCCCCCAGTTCTCGAACGAGGTATTCGCATAAACGCCGCAGACTGCCACGCCGCCGGCGTCCAGGTAGGTTTTGAGTTCGTTGATCTGCGTGGTACTCGGGCTCCAGTCCCACACCCAGACATAGCCAGTGGACCGGCGATGCAACCCTTCGACGAAATCCGCCACCACGGGCAAGGTGGTGTAGGCGCCCGCGGTGTAGGGCTTCTGTTTCAGCGAAGCGACACCATACCGCATGAAAATCTCGAACGGCTCGTGTCCATAGCCGCCGGTATCCTCCCCCGCATTGGTCAGGTTGTAGGTAAACCGCGGCGAACACTGGTTGCTCGTGGCGTTGAGGTTGAGCGTAGGATCCTTCCGCTTCATGTTGGCGGTCTTGGTATGGTATGTGCCTGCCCAATGGACGCAGGAACCCTCTGAACCCTGGTCGCCGATGGGAGGCAGATAGGTACGATTGTCCGCGGCGCCTTTCAACATTTTGCTCTTCCGAATATATCCCGCAGGTGCCCGGGCGAGGGCGCGACCTTCCGCAATCCATTTGGCACGCGTTCCCGCCGGATAGGGCTTCTTGCCCAAGGCAAAGCTTCCATAGGAGGTCACGATTCTGGGAAGCGAGGTGGCCGTTCCCGCAATCAGTTTTGCCGGTTCCCTCGCCTTGGCTTCGGCACCCGCGACGAAAAGCAACAGGACCACCAGACCAGACCAAAACGCATATTTCATGAATTGCTCCGCTTGAAAACCCGGCTTGACGGGCAAAGGATAAAAGTAGCGCATCGGATCTGTTTTCACACCTCGAAAAGAGCCCCGCCGGCTAAAGCGGTTTACCCGCGGGTTTTTTTGCTGCGCGGCGCACCCGCCACCCCACGCCCCAACCGCCATCAGCCAAATCCCCGCCAGCCAGAGTCCACGATATCTCATCAGGTCGCTTCCCGTCCGTCGTTCCTTCATGCCACCCGAGATCAATTGTATGTTGTTAATAAACTGCCCAGCGAAACGCAATTCCAGACGGAGGCAGTTCCAACGGGTGGGGCGCCTCCCGGTTTCATTGACACCGATCGGCCAAATGTGGAGTGCGGCCAGAAGGGAGGCTTGGCGAATGTCACGCCGCTTTTATGATTCTTCAGCCGAACCGAACAACCCGGACGGCGCGGCGCGCCGTCCCTGCCCCAAAAAGCCAAAGCGGGGCCGCAGCGCCAAACGTCTTGTCCCCGCACTCCACAAGAGCCAACCAGGGGAGATGACGCTACGATTTCCTTCGGTCTATGAAACAGGGCTGTACTCCCGACGGATATCCGGCTGGATCCCCGGGGGCTGAATCCGGGGGGGCTCAGAACAGGTGGCCGGCGAATCGCTGCAGGCCGGGCACGACGTGGCGCAGGATGTGGAGGTCCGGCTGGGCATAGAAGGGGCCGATGCGCATGTAAAGATGGACGATCCGGTGGAGAATCGTACCCAGCACGGCATGTCCCAACCCCAGCAGCAGGATGTTCGGCCGTCGATAGAAAAGCCAGGACCAGCAGAATCCGCCCGCCAGCGTAAAGCCCATCAGGGCGGGATTGGGAAAATGAAAGCCGGCGAACACCAGGGCCGTGGCCAAAGCCACCGCCGCTTGATGCCGCCGGACGGCATGCGGCCCCGGAATCAACGGTATCATTTGACGGAAGCGCACCAGGACGAATCCGAAGAACACCGCGTCCTGGACGATGCCGAACACGACGTAACCGGCGAACTTGATCTGGACTTCCCGCCAGTTGATCTGCGTTACATGGCCGGGATCCTGCCACCAGGCATAAGCCAGCAACAGGGCGGCACCGGCCGCCGTGAGCGCCGCGTAGCTCGGCCAGGCGCGGCCCCATGAACCGGGGGCCGGCCCGGCGGACCGGCGCCCGCCCCAGCCCCGCCATTCCGGAGGATCGCAATGCAGCAGCACCGGCGATATCCACAGCAGATAAACGCCTCCCCATGCCACCAGCAGCCAGTAGCCCAGCTTTGCATGGGGCAGCGAGCCGATCCGCGGCCCCGCCAGCCAGAGTCCGGCAAAAAACACCAGCGCCAGGACCGTAATTTCCAACAGGCCCCAGAGCGGATGGATGGACGCAGCCCGCGGCACGCATTGGACGGCAGGGGAAAGCGCGGCCGGGTCGGTCACGGCCTGCGGTTCGAACTGTTCACGGTTGATCCGGGATGGCATGGGGTCGGAGCACGAAGCCGCCCGGGGGGGGAACCCTCCGGAGCGCCTGACGCCATGGATCCCGGACGATACCACGCGCATCGGGGTTGGCAAGAACAAGTCCGGGGCGCCGCATCGCAAAGAACCCCACCCCAAATTCGACCGCCCGTCATTCCTCAGGCCCCGTTTTTTTCTTGGCAAGCGGAGGCCGATGGCGTAAACATGCCGCCCTTGTTGGACCCAACCCGAGGACACCTCCATGGCATACACCGCTGCAGATTTGCGCAAGGGACTGAAGATCGAAATGGAAGGCATTCCCTACGAAGTCGTGGAATTCCAGTTCGTCAAGCCCGGCAAGGGCCAGGCCATGTACAAGTGCCGCATCAAGAACATGCTGGCCGGCAACACCATGGAAAAGACGTTCCGGTCCGTGGACAAGATCGACCAGCCCAACATCGAATCCAAGACCCTCCACTATTCCTATCAGGAGGGCGACAAGTACATCTTCATGGACAACAAGACCTATGAGCAGGTTGAACTCCACGAAGGCGTCCTGGGCGACCAGCGCCACTTCCTGATTGAAGATCTCGAGTGCGAGGTGCTGTTCTTCAACCACCGCGCCATGAGCGTCACCCTGCCCGCTTTCGTCATCAAGGAGATCAAGGAGACCGAGCCCGGCGCCCGGGGCGACACCGCCACCAACGTCCTCAAGCCCGCCCGGATCGACACCGGCTATGAAATCGGCGTGCCGCTGTTCATCAACCAGGGCGATTACATCCGCATCGACACCCGCACCGGCAAATACGTCGAACGCGTCAAACAGCCCTGAGGTCCATCCGGCTGTTCGGATTTCCCTGCACCCCGCCCCCTGAACGCGACCCTTCCCTTGCCCCCTCCCCCCTCCGATTGCGATGCCCTGCGCGCCATGCGCCGCGTGCTGGAATTGCGCGCAAAATTGAACGACGCCATCCGCCGCTTTTTCCGCGACCGCGGCTTTCTCGAAGTCGAAACGCCCGTCCTGCTGCCGGCCAACGCGCCCGAGGCGCACATCGACGCCATCCCCGCCGGGACCGGGTGGATCCGCACCTCGCCGGAGCTGGCCATGAAGCGCCTGCTGGCCGCCGGCCAGACCCGAATTTTCCAGTTGGGTCCCGTCGCGCGCGAGGGCGAACATGGGCGCTGGCATCATCCCGAGTTCTGCCTGCTCGAATGGTACCGCGCCGAAGCCGGCTATCTCGACATGCTCGCCGATACCAAGGCCCTGCTGTCCTTCCTCGCGGTGGAGTTGCGCGGGCAAACGGATTTCACCTGGCAGGGCAAACCGCTTTCCCTGGCCCAGGAACTGTGGGAAAAGCACGCGGTCTCGCAGGCCTTCATCGAGCATGCCGGCTGGGACCCGGCCCTGGCATTCGATCCCGACCGCTTCGACCTTGATCTCGTCACCCGCGTCGAGCCCGCCTTGCCCGCCGACCGGCCCGTGATCCTGATCGACTACCCCGCCCCCTGCGCCGCCCTCGCCCGGCGCAAGCCGGACGATCCCGCGCGCGCCGAACGCTGGGAGTTGTATCTGGCCGGCATTGAACTCGCCAACGCCTACTCCGAACTGACCGATCCCGGCGAACAGCGCGCCCGTTTCGAGGCGGCCAACGCCGCCCGCGTCCGACGCGGGGGCAGGCCCTGTCCCCTCGACGAAACCTTTCTTGCCGCCCTTGCCCATATGCCCCCCTCCGGCGGCATCGCCCTCGGCGTGGATCGCCTGCTCATGATTCTGGCCGATGTCGACAGCCTCGACGGCGTCCTGCCCTTCCGCTTTGGTTGACGGTGGTCGTCGGTCGTTGCTCGTTCCGATCCATTCCTCTCGCCAAGAGCGCCAAGTCCGCCAAGGTTTTCCAGGCCGGGACGCGCAACCAGACGCGCCCGGCGGGCGCATCTACAACCCGGGGGCTGATAGTAAAAGCACCGATCCGGTCTTGCTGTAGCCGGTCCCGCTGGGGCCGGCGGCTGTTCAAATCCGCCTCTCGCCAAGTCCGCCAAGGTTGGACCATTTTCGGATTTGTTGCAGCCGGTCTCTTCCCGTCCGCGTCGATGGCGTTTTTCATTGTTTTAACGGGCGGGCGGGTTCCTGCGCGGACACGCAAACCACAAGCGAAGCGTAGCCGCCTTAACTCCAGTCGTCTGGCAGCTCGTGGAGTGGCATGGCGACGACCGAGGGCGACACCGGATACCCTTGGTCGGCACGGCAGACTACGGCGCAACGATCAACCTTGTCCGCCGGCAGTTCTTTCGCCACTCGCCGGAGGTTGTCCGCCTGTCGCGCTTCCGGATGTTCCGTCCACTTGGCATCCGCCAGGTCATACCGCCCGCCGCGGTGGAACAGGAAATCCACTTCCTTAGTGCGGTCTCTCCAAAAATGAAGCGACCACCCGCCCCGCCGGTTGAGCTGGGTCCGGCGAATCTCCCCGAAAACCGTCGTTTCCCACAAGGCCCCGGCCAGGGGCGAAGCGAATAGATCTATCGCCGAACGGATCCCGCACAAGAACGCGCACAAGCCGCAGTCGCCGAAATACAGCTTGGGCGTTTTCACCAGGGATTTCGTGCGGTTGGAGAACCAAGGCTCCAGCAGGGCGATCTCGCCCGTGGCCTGCAGCACCGCCAGCCAGGCTGCCGCCGTCGAACCGCTGATCCCGATATCCCGGGCCAGATCGGCGCGGTTGAGCAGTTGGCCGGTACGCAGGGCGCACACCCGCAGGAAGCGCTCATAATCCCGCAATTGGGTCACTTGCAGCAATTGGCGGAGATCCCGCTCAAGATAGGTCGCCACATAGGCGCGGTAAAAGCCGTCGGCATCGAGTTCGGGCCGGGCATGCAATTCCGGAAATCCTCCGCGCAATAGGTACTCCTCGATGGGCAGGCCGGGGCGCGCGCGACGCGTTTCCCGCCAAGACAGCGGCTCCAGTTCCAGGATGTCGGTGCGCCCCGCCAGCGATTCCGACACGGATTTCATCAGCGGGAATTTCTGCGACCCCGTCAAGATGAATTGGCCGTTCTGTCCGCGCCGTGCATCGATGGCGGTTTTCAGGTGGCGAAACAGTCCCGGGGCGTACTGGACTTCGTCCACCACCAGCGGCGGGGGATGCCGGGCCAGGAACGTGCGGGGATCGCGTTCGGCCAGTTCCGCTTCGCTGGGCAAATCCAGCGACACCAATTCATAGTTGGGGAACAGATGCTTGACCAAGCTGGTCTTGCCGGTCTGGCGGGCGCCGGTCAGTACCACCACGGGCCTTTGCCCGGCCCGCCGCATTAGCAAGTCTTCGATTTCGCGATGTATCCACATGATGTAATTTCTATGACATAATCGAATATTTTGCAATACAAAATCTAATACATTGTCTATTAGCTCGTTACAATATGCATAATTTCAACAAATCGAGGATAGTTCCGCCTCGCGCCAAGAGCGCCAAGTCCGCGAAGATTTTTTCTGTCGGGCTGAACAGCCCAACGCGACGGGGGCGTCGCGTCTACATAACCCTGTCTCAAAAATGGGATTTTCCTGCTTGGTTCCGGCACTTTTGTTCGTAGTTCAGGCTTCAGCCTGTGGCTTTTGGATCCGGACAGCCTGGCTCTCGCCAAGAGCGCCAAGTCCGCCATGTTTTTCCAGACAGGGACACGCAATCCGACGTGCCCGGCGGGCGCATCTACAACTCGAGGCCGGGGGCTGATTCGATATGCCTCGCGCCAAGCTCGCTAAGACTGCAAGGTTAGGCCGGGATGCGCGTGCCTATGGCTTGCTGGCTTCGTCGTAGGGATTGGTCTTGGGGCTGGCGTTGAATTCCTGGAGGTTGGTGGCTCCGTCGCCGTCCAGATCCTCGCCTTCGGCCGTGCCCGGGTCGCCCGGCGTCACGTTGTATTGCAGCAGGAACGCCTCGTAGGGGGTTCCCGCCCCGGACGTGTAAGGCGTGATGGTGATGTTATCGATGTTGGCGCGGCCTTCCGGCCGGCCGCTGACCGCCCGGATGCGCACATAGATCGGGATGTTCACATCCACATCGACCGAGCGATAGGTCAGATTCGACACCCCGGCAGCATCAAAAGAGTCCACGGCGATCCAGCCTCCCGCCAGGCTTTCACTGATTTCGATCGCAAACGCGGGTGCATTGGACACATCGTTGCCATACGCCGCGTACCACAGGGAAATCCATCCGACGCCGCCGGACAGCAGGGGGCTTTGGCTGGTCAGGGCGGCCAGCAGGGTGTCGGAATAGCGGACCCGGGCCGCCTTGCCGCCGAATTTCCGGTCGGTTTCGAGGTTCCCGATATAGGTTTCGGCCAGTTCCCACTCCCGTCCGTTCAGGGTCACGTTGCCGGCCGCATAGGTTCCCTTCGTGGCATCTTCGAACGTGATGATGTAAGAACCGGGCGGAGGAGGAGTCACGTATTCGGCCACGGCAATGCTGGCGGTTCCCGTCGAACTGCCATGCACATTCGTGGCAATGACCGACAAGGTGTAGGTGTTGGGGCCATCGGTCTGGGCGGGAACAAAGGTAAAGTTGGTGCCGACGAGGGTGGCGGATCCGGCGTAGGCCGGCAACAACGTCCAACTCTGGATGCCGCTGCCGGCGGGGCTTACCGCCACGCCCAGTTTCTGGGTCTCGGTGGCCATGATCTCATAGGGCGGCGCCGGGCTGAACGTCACCACCGGCACGGGCGGCGTGTAGGGGGTCACAGAGATCTGCACGCTGTTCGACGCCGTACCCACCGCGTTGGTCGCCACCACCGTCAGGGTGAAGGTCTTGTTGGCATCGCCCGCCGCCGGCGTCATCTGGAACACCCCGCCGGCCAGGCTCGATGCGCCGGCATATCCTGTCAGCAGGCTCCAGCTCTGAATGCCGCTGCCGCTAGGGGTGACGGTGACCGCCAGCGTCAAGAGGTTGCTGACGGGAATGCTCTGGTTGCCGGCAGGATCGAAGGTGACCGTCGGGACGGACGGACCGGAGACCGTCACGCCATCGAGCCCGACGTTGCCGGCTGCCTTGGTCACATAGAGGAATTTGACATAGCGGCTGGCGGGCGCCAGGTTGTTGGTATGGGCGACAACCGAGGCTGAGATGGGATTCCCGCTGTTGAAGACCTCCACGTCTGTCCAGGCCGAGCCGTTGGCGGATTCCTGCACCTTATAGGTATAGTCGCCGGATAAACTGTTGCCCTGGGTGTAATAGGAGACCTGGCCGGGGGCGCCGTTGAAATAAATCTGGATGAAATCCCCGGAACCGTCGAACTTGGCCGCGGTCCCCCCGCTGCCGTCGTAATCGGTCTTGTAATCAGCGCCCAGGCTTTGCTTCGTCCAGCCGCTCGGCAGGGTGCCGCTGGACCAGGGGCCGGAATAGAAGGTGGGCAATGCAGCCTGTCCGAACGCCGCGGCTTCCCACAGCAGGAACATCAGACCCGTCATTCTCGCTTTGTTCATGGCGTACGCTCCCGGTGCACGCAGCACCACGGAAAATCTACCCTCTTCCGGCCGGTCGGGCCAGTGGAATTTCTGCTCGGTCTCTTTTTCCGGCGTCGTTTGGGAGGATATGCCGGTGTAAGGCAGCACGCAGCGTTGTCGTGGGCGGGGGAACATAGCATGCGGCTCTGTCGCGTGCGGGCAGTTCGATATTGCGCGGGACGGGAGCCCCGTGCGGCAGAAACGTTCCACAGAAACGTTCCTTGCACCTTGCCAGCCATCTTCCAAAGCGGTATGGTTCGGTTGGGGAGGCATTCCTCCCGACAACTCGAGGTGGCCATGATCAGCAAAGCCGGAATTCTCGGAGCCGTCCTGGGCGGAATGGCCGCCATTGCCCACGCCTATACCTCCGGCTATTCTTCCATGGCAGTTCCGGGCGACCACAATGACTGGAGCACGGCGCCCAGCATGGTGCTGATGGCCAACGGCACCTGGGTGTGCACCCAGACCCTGTCATCCGCCGACGGTTCCTTTCAATTCACGGCCAACGGCAATTGGGATGACTCGTGGGGTGGGGCCGCCTCGATCGTACGCGTGCCGGCCGTCGCGTCCGCCCCCGTTTTCGGAGGCGATCCGCTCTCCTATGCCGGATTCACTCCCGGAGCTTACCGTTTCATTTTCAACGAAATCACGCTGGAATGCCGGGTCGAATGGGCCGGCGTTTCGCCCCTGCCGGTCCCGGCCGTCACCAATCTGGCGGTGATCGGCGATTTCAACGGCTGGACCCCCAACGCCAACAGCCTGCTGACCAACCATCCCGCACCGAACATCCACGTCTGGAGCGGGTCGATCCTCCTGGAGAAGGCGACCCCCTTCCAATTCCTGTCCAACAACAATCCCGACCAGCAGTGGGGCTCCCCCAAGCCCATCACCATTATCGCCCCCACCAACGGAAACACGTGCGGACAATCCTATTTCATGCTCGCGGGCGTCAACCCGGGCCTGTACCGGTTCGAACTGTATGTGAGCAACAACACCTTTTCGGTCATCCAGACCGCCTCCATGGCCGTGGACAATCTCGTGGTCCAGGGCAGTTTCATCGGCACCAACCAGCCCCCCCCCAACATGATGCGCGGCGGGGGCGGTTCCCTGTGGGAATCCGACCACCACATCACCAACACCGCGCCCATCACCTTGCGCTTCGTGTCCGGTTCGAATTTCGTCTGGGGCGTCACCAACGGCGCCGGCAGCTTTACCCAGCCGGCTTCCGGGGCCATGAGCATCGGCCAAACGAATTACGCCACGGTCACCGGCCTGCAGCCTGGCCGCTACCGCATCACGCTCGACCATCTCACCGGGGACTTCTCGTTCCGCCGGCAATATCTGGACAATTCGATGGGCACGGGCGCCAATCTCCTGAAGAACCCGGGATTCGAAAAGACGAGCGATCCCAATGGCGGCGTTGCCGTGGACTGGGGATCGTACCAGTCCTGGCCGCATAGCGTCGCCATCAACCAGGTGGCCCCGCATGCCGGCAACTGGTGCGGGGCCATTCACGGCCAGCTCTATCCGGACTGGTCTGACTTCGGCTCGTTCGCCCAGGATGTGGTGGTGGAAACCGGCCGGACCTACCGCGCCTCCGCCTGGTTCAAGGCCACGCCCGACTGGTCGGCCAACTCCATGCAGATCAAGCTGGAATGGCTGACGATATCCAATACATCCGCCGGTGAGGCCATTGCCAACATTCCGGCGCTGACGACCAACTGGGTAAAGTATTATGTGGATGGCACCGCCCCGAGCAACGCCACCAAGGCCCACGTGGTCTTCCTCTGCGCCAATGCCGAGACCGCCGGCAAAATGCATATCGACGACGCCGAAATGCGGGTTCTGGCCGGCCGCATGCAGGATTTCGAAGGCTGGAGCACGCTGTTGTCCTATGCCCCCTACGCGCCCGACTGGTCGGTCACCAGCGGCAAGGTCATGTACAACATCCCCCCCGGCCGCCCCCCCGCCGGCGTTTTGATTTCCCAATACATCGAGGGCACCGGCAACAACAAGGCCGTGGAAATCTTCAACGGCACCCTCGCCGACCTGAACCTGGGCGCCGGCGGCTATGTGCTCCAGCAATACAACAACGGCGCGACCAGCCCCTCCGTGACCATCCCGCTGTCCGGCACCGTGCCGGCTGGCGGCACCCTGGTGGTCGGCCGGCCCAACACGCCCCTCGCCTACAAGCCCGACCCGGCGATCGGCAACCAGCCCAATCTGTTCACCAACAAGTACCTGACCTTCAACGGCGACGACGTGGTTGTCCTGCTCCAGGGCAGCACCGTGCTCGACCGTGTCGGGCAGGTCGGCACCAACGCCACCGGCTCCATCTGGAGCCGCAACACCAAGGACCGCACCCTCACCCGCAAGCAGACCATCTTTACCGGCACCGTCGGAGCCGTCACGGCGGCCTTCCCCATCGACGAGTGGGAGATCTCGGCCCAGGACGACTTCACCGGCCTGGGCAGCCACGACCTCTCCTATGTCGATCCCAACGAGCCCTACACCCCCGGGGGCTTCAGCCTGCTGATGAATACCAATGCCATCCTCATGAGCGGCGAAATGTCCGGCGGCATCGGCGACCTCAGTTTCTGGTACCGCACCGAAACCACCAATGTCCCGATCACGGTCCTGATCGAATCCGCCCCTTCGGATACCGGGCCCTGGGTCCTCCAGAATACGATTTCCAACTTCGCCCGGGGGTATTTCACCAACATGGCCTTTGCCATCAACCGGCCGGACCATCTTTATGTCCGCTGGCGCCAGACCGCCGGCGCCCCCAACCGCTTCCGCATCGACGACATCGTGGTGGGCGAATACTTCACCGTCAAGCGGCTGGAGGACTTCAACCTCTGGACCGACCCGGCCTACAACCGGGCCGGCACTTATTCCCGCTATGGCTGGACCATCCAGAACGCCAGCATCGCTCCCTCCTCGGGGGTCTCCGCCACCCAGGCCGCCCTCCTCAGCCCGCCCGATGGCGCCGTTATTTCCCCGGCCTACGACGGCGGCGTGGGCGAGACGCTCTTCTGGGCGCAGGCCGCGGACACGAATAACCCCGCCTATCTGCTCCTGCAGTCCACGGTCGACGGCGGTACCAACTGGATCACGCAGGCCTCCTTCACCGTCACCGCCGGCGCCCTCTACAACACCTGGCTCTATCTGCCCGAGTCCGGGGCCCAGGTGCGCCTCGTCTTCGATCCCGGCAGGAATTCCGACGATGTCCTGATCGACAACTTTGAGGTGCGCGTGCCGGCGCTCTACCGCACCCAGAACTTCAACGGCTGGCCCACCCGGACCAGCTACACCGACGACTCCTACCAGGGCTGGATCGTCTCCAACAGCATCGTGGATTCCCAGAACGCCTTTGAAGGACAGGCGGCCCGCCTCAATACCACCGTCGGCAACTACATCCAAAGCCCCTATCTGCCGGGCGGCATCGGGGCGCTCAGTTTCCGGATTCGCAAATGGGCCGCCACCGACAACGTCACCGTCCAGGTGCAGACTTCCCCCGACGCCAAGACCTGGACCACCGTGGCCTCCATCTCCCCCGCCTCCACCACGTACGAGCAAATCAACTGGTACCTCGGCACCACCAACCACTTCTTCGTGCGCCTCTACCATTCCGCCGGCGCCTTCCGCGTCCTGGTCGATGACATCGTCTGCGGCGTCTATCAGCCCCGGCCCGAGATCCTGGCCACGCCCAGCCTGAGCCCCCCCACCCCCCTGACCAACCAGCCGACCTGGGTCATGGCCGACATCATCACCCGCTACGGCTCCGCCATCCTCTCCGTCACCGGCACCTATCAGGTGGCCAGCAGCAGCCCCAACCATTCCGGCATGGCCCCCATTGAGTTCGGCTCCTACCGGACCACCAACGCCATCCCCGGCCAGCCGCTGGGCGGCACCCGAATCCGCTACATGGTCACCATCCGCTATGCCGGCGTCGGCGCCAACCCGGCCTCGCCCGGCTACGCCACCAACACCTACACCTCTCCCTGGTACACCAACTACGTCGCCACCATCGATCCGGGGGACATCTGGGTCAATGAAATCTTCTATGCGCCCTATGGCCCTGACGAGCCTTATGAATACATCAATATATGCGACCCGCCCTGCGACCCCTGCAATTTCGAAAGCCCCTGCTGGTCGAATATTGTCGATGTCCTGCTTCTCACCAACGGCTGCAACCACGAATACATTGAATTGTGCGGCGTGGAAGGCACCGATCTCAGCGGATGGACCATCCAATTCGCTTTTGGCTCGGATGCCGACATCGCGGTCAACTCCAACAATCCGGTGTATGCCTCCTACAAGATCCCGACCAACACGATCTTGACCAACCGGGCCAACGGCTACGGCTTCTACGTCCTGGGCGATGCGGAACTCGCCACCAACGCGCCCATTGACCAGGCACTTACCAACGCCATCCCCGAACCGCCGCCCAGCTTCATGGTGCCGGTCTGGCCCAAGGACCACATCTACGACGGCGTCGGCGTGATCCGGCTGCTGGACCAGTTCGGCAATCTATTCTATTCGCTATCGTACCGGGGCTTCGCGTCCGGCTCCGACCGCATTCCCCAGAACCAGTTGTTCAGCCATGAAACCAACAGCATCGGCCTGTCCTATGACGGCGACACCTACAACGACTTCGACTGGGAAAAGGGCGAGCCGTCCATCGGGGTTCCCAACGAGGGCCAGATCCTTCTCGAGCGCGAGCCGCCAACCAACGAGTATGCGAACGCCTGGCACCACCAGCCCCTGCTGATCACCCCGGTCAATACCAATCTGTTTGCGCCGTTTACCATGCTCGACCCGTGGCCCCCCGGCCACTTCCACAACATCGGCGTGTTCTTCGGTTTCACCGCCGCCGCCTATCCCAGCGCCGGCGGCCTGCTCCACCACCGCCCGGCCGGCGGCGCCTGGAGCACCCTGGGCATGAACATCCCCGACGGCGCCGGCGACAACATCGGCAACGGCTATGCCCGGGCGATCATCTCCGCCCATACCTATGAGCGCCTTGTAACCCTTGAATACGTCATTGAGGTCATCCCCAACAAGGCCGGAGTCCTGAACGTCTATCTCGGCTCTGACAGCGGCGGCGAGAACATCAGCACCATCTACACCAACCTGACCGAGGCCAAGTCCAGTCCCTTCACCTACCGCATCCCCATCGCCGATGTCATCACCATCACCAACCTGGCGGTGTCCGCCACCAACGTCACCCTCTGGACGGGCGGCAACGATCCCATTGCCCCCCTCGTCAACTTCCAGATCCAGGCCGCCAGCAATGTCCTGACCCAGTACCGGTATCTCTACGACGAGAACACCAACATCATCGGCACGACCACCAACACCGTCTGGGGCGTGTGGACCGTCACCAACCACTCGGGCTACACCAACATCTACCGCGAATGGATCTTCAACATCCGCCGCAACACCAACGACAAGCCCGCCCGCTTTTACCGCGTCGTGCCCCTCTGGCCGTAACAGCCGGGGACACTCACCACAGAGGCGCAGAAGAACAGCCGGGCAGCCGATTCACCACAGAGGCACAGAGTTCACAGAGAAATAAACACGTTTATGGGGGGCTGCGCCCCGGAACAGCCAGAGATCAGAGCTTGAAACGCTCGAGGCCGTCGATGAGGCGGGCCACATTGAAATTGATCAGCAACCCCGTCGGAATGCCGGTCAATTTCAGGTAGGTGAGCAACTGCGCCCGATGGATGCCGGTGATTTCATCAACGGATTTCAGCTCCAGGATCAGACGATCATCCACCACGAAGTCGAGCCGATAGCCACATTCCAGTTGGATGCCCTTGTATGCAATCGGCACGGGCACTTCCGTCCGAAATGGAATCCCGTTCAATTTCAGTTCATAGGCCAGGCACTGCTGATAGGCGGATTCCAACAGCCCCGGCCCCAATGCCCGATGAACTTCGATCGCGCACCCAATCACTTTTTCGGTCAGAGGATCCTTCTGCATCTCTCCCCTCTTGAGTCTCTCCGGCCGTCCCTGTGCCCTCTGTGGTAAACCTTCCCGGTTGTTTGCCCCCCAAAAAAATATTCTCCGGCTGTTCCTCTGTGCCCTCTGTGCCTCTGTGGTGAATCTCCCCGGCTGTTCGCCTCAATCATTCAAATACCGGAACATCCGGATGAACATCTCGTGATGCAGGGTGGTGGTGCCGATTTTGAACGGATCGCGCCAGACCAGCGCCACGGCCCGCCGCTCGCCTGTGATCTGGTCGTCGTTCGGATCCCATACCCCCACGCCACCGGGTCCTTCCTTGATTGCCTGGGCAACCGCCACCACGGTAAACAGGCTGTCCTCGGGGCTGAACAGCCCCCAGGTGTTCCGGATCAGCGATTCCCGCTGGTTGTTGTTCAAGCCCTTCTGCGCAAATTCCTTGTTCTGCTGCATCGGCTGAATCCGCGCCCAGTCGCTCCCGAACTGGAAAATCTTTCCCAGGCGTTCATAAACCGAAACACGGGCGACATCCGTTTCCGCCAGAATCCGCTCCGCCAGGTCGCGGGCAATCTCCTCACTGATGGTGGCGGCCCCGTAGGTGGCGCTGATAAACCGTTCGGACGGTTGATTGGGCACCTCGTTGGCCGGCAGATCGTAGAAAGCCGAAAGCAGAACATGTTCACTGCGCGTATTCGGATTGATCGTGCCGTTGGTGTAAATCACCCGTTTGGTCTGCCATTCCGAATAACGGTTGGTGGTCACCAGCTTGGCCATCAGATCGGCCCCCTGCGGGGTGCACAGGTCAATCGTGCCCCACTCTTTGCCGTTGCTGATGAAACCCAGTTCGGCCGGGCTTTCCATGGGACCGTTGCGGCAGTACATGCACAGCCCTTCGTTCTGCACCGCGGTATCGCTCATCCCCGCCGTCTGCAGCTTCACGGGGGAAGTGTACCAGTTGTTCATGCTGCCCAAGCTCGGGGGCGTTTCCATCACCCAGGCGCCTTGCAGATGGTTCATACGCGGATCCGTGACGGCATAGGAATTGGTAGGACTCGCCGATCCCGCGGCCAGTCCCTGCGCGCCGGCAAAACTGAAGGGATTGGGTGGCCCCCCGGGCAGCATGTCGGCATTCCCGCCCGGCCCGATCAGATACAGGGGCTGCTGCAGGGTCCCGGCAACCACTGTCAGAGTGATATTCGGCATGGTCGCCACAATATTCGTCATGGAAGGCGGAATCCGCAGCGGCACGACAATTTCAAACTTTTCGGGGGTAGGCTTATGCGGCTTGCCTTCCGGCTGCCATTCCCCGTCCACGCTCAGCACCGCCGGGGTCGGGGGGGTGGATCGGGACGGCAGAATGGAGATCGTTGCCCCCCCCGCCTGCAAAAACAGTTCCACCCAGATGTCGCCGGGGCCGTCGGGGGCAGTCCCGCAACCCACCGCGGGAGCCGCCACGGTGAAGCTGCCCGCACTGTCGTTGTCCCGCGAAGGAAAGGGATACCAGAATTCAAGTGCCAGATTCAGTTTTAATTGGTAATCCGGATTGCCCGGACCGGGCGCGAGAAATTCGTAGTTGATCGCCACTTCGTTGAACATCGGTACGTTCTTGGGCGAAGGATAGTCGGTCCCCATGGGCACTTGGCTTTCATGGGTGTAGTCATAGATCGCCTTGTTGATCCAACTGCCCCAGCGATGATAGAATTGTGAATCAAACGGCGCCAGCAGCGCCTCCCATTCCGTGGCTTCATTCATCGCCACCGGCTCCGTCCAGGCGCGGATCGGATCGTACCGCCCGCCGCGATAGGCCGACAGGCTGAAGGGCATCAGGTCGCTCACCAGGTTGGAGGACAATCCCGCCCCGTAGATCTCCTTGCGCTCCTCCTGCCAGCGGAGGGAGTTAAGTGTGACCGATTCATTCCCGTCAACAATTTCTCCGTCGGTCAGCTTGATCACGGATTGGAAACTGTCGAAGCCCTTCCAGCCCTTGCGCAGGCGCTTGAATTCGTTGGCATCGGCGGTTTCCGGCAGCGAACCCATGGGCACGTCGCGCACGCTGTACCGGGTGCGGTTGGTGCTGGCCCGCACATCCTGGGCGGCGACGCCTTCCGACCGCGCGATCAGGTTGGCGTCCATGCCTCCGCTCATGTCGAAGCAGACATAGGCATAGCGCCCCAGGATCCGGCTTTGGCTGCTGGCGGGGTTTTCCCGCACCAGGATCCATTCCGCCTGCTTGGGCACCTGGGTAATCGCATTGTAGGGGGCGTTCGTGTATTTTCGCGGAATCCAGTCGAGCACTTCGCCCACGAGCAGTTGCACGCCATCCTGATCGATTGTGCGGTTGATGTCGACAGAGGGCACGGGCGCTTCCGACACGAACATCTCGTCTTCCATCCGGGAGGGAACGACCAGCTTTTCTTCCCACAGATAGGTGCTGTAGTCATTCATGGCGGCATTGACCGCCGTGCGCAGAAGCTGCCGTCCGCGCATGGCCTCGAGTGTCGCGCCCGCCACCATGCGCTCCATCCGCGCGTGCATCACGAACGCCACGGCCATCAGCACCATCAGGCTCAAGAAGCCCAGCACCACGATCAGCGCCACGCCTTGGCGCCTATCACTTCCCTTGATCATTGGATATTGGATATTGGATATTGGATATTGATTTCCCAGTCTTGCCGGGTCATTTCCCGGGCTGCGGATGGCCTTGCCTCGGATCATCTCATGCTCCATGTCCCGCTCCCGTCGGTCTTTCATCATTGGCTCCCTGTAGCCGGCCCCGGTGGGGCCGGTGGCTGTTGGCCGCCCCACCCCCGCGCCCGGCGGGCGCGGCTACAACAAAACCCAAATCGCTACTCCTCTTCATAATAATACGACGTGTTGTTTGTGCCGTAGACGGTCACGGTATTGTACCGGGCGGAACCGTTGATGGGCACGGCCCGGCCGAACAGCGAGGCCGAGTCCCGAATCATCGCTTCCCGAGCCTTTTTCTGCGTAGCCGCATCCACTCCCGGCATCAGCGCCATGCCGCTTTCCACGGCCGTCTCCGGACTGGTAATCTGCAGGTAGATGTCGAACGCCGCCGGGGGCACCCCTGCCATGGCCGGATTGCCCTGCGGTCCCCGGGTGCTGTCGAACTCGTGGATCCCCGCATACCCCCCCATCCATTCGTCGCCCTCCCAGCCCGTGCAATAGATGTCGAACCGCACCAGGTTCTCCGCCAGCACCTGCCGGTCCCATAATGTGACTGGCGACCCGCTGCCTTGATCGATCTTGCCGGCCCATTGCCACCACTGGGTGTAGGCCGGATCCAGGGCATAGAACCGGTTGGGGCGCTTCTTGTCGTCCCCCACGGCCATGATCATGCGTTCTTTCATCAGGTTGAACCGGACATATTCCGCCCCTGTTGCGCTTGTCGCAACTTCGTTGGTGACATAGAAATGGAAATACTCATAGGGCATATCGTCATCCTGGTCGCCGGAGGTGCCGATGAACCAGACGTCGTCAAAGCCAAAGCCGTTAGGAACCTCATCAGGATCATCCATCGTGTTGGCCACGACATAGCAGGCCAGGCGGTCGTTCACCACCATGCTCTCCGCGTCCTGCAACAGGGTTTCCATGGCGGTTTCCATGGTGCTGTTGCGCATCAGCATTGTCGTGCCGCGCTTGCTGATGCTGGAGGCCTCCACGAACATCCGCGTCAGCGCCAGCACCAGCAGCACCAGCACCGCCATCGCCGCCAGCACCTCGACCAGCGTGAAGGCGCTACGCTTGGTAGATGGTGGCTGGTGGATGGTGGATGGTTGGAAGGTGATGAATGGTTGATGGTTCATGGCAGATGATTTCATCCGTGGTTGGGTTTTGGCTGTTAACCCCTAATAAATTCTCCGGCTGCTTCTCTGTGTTCTCTGCGTTCTCTGTGGTGAATTTGGCTGTTCGAGTTCCGGCGGACTCGGCCAGCCCGCCCTACCTGTCTGACCTCTGTATCTCATTCGCGCCATTCGCGTCATTCGTAGTTGCACTGGCTGTTCCCCGCCTCATCTCAGCGGCAGGATTTCCCGGTAGAAGATCCGCGGATCGCCCTTGGGGGTGCCGGTTCCCTTGTATTCGCCCGGCCACACCTTCAGCAGGGCATAGGTGGTCACCCCGCTGCCATAGTTCTTCCAGGAGTTCTTCCAGGTGCTGAGCTGGATATCCAGCGTATAGGTGAATGCCGAGGTCCAGAACCCCTGCAGCCCGCTGGCTGCGTAATCCCCCGTCTGCAATCCATAGTAGTCCGGATACCAGTAGAACACCTCCACGCCGCCCCCGTCCCGCAATTCGAAATTGCTGGCACTGACATGGCGGGATAGCATCAGAGAGCGGAATTCGTCGGTGTCGATGACATCCCACTTCGCCCCCACCTTCCCGGCGGCCAGATCCATCGTGGTGAATACGTACTCGGCGAACATGCCGATTTCCGTGTCGTCCACCGCCGCGCGCGCCGCCCGCAGCCCCTCCGGGAACAGCGCGAAGGTCGCCGTCAGGCCGATCGCCACCACCAGCAGGGCCAACGTCACCTCCACCAGCGAATAGCCCGCCCGGAGTTCCCGCCGCCCTGGATTGCGTTTCGTCATGGCCCGTGTGCTCCTTGCCTTCAACTCAGTCCCGGATGTGAACCTGCCCGGTCTTGTTCCGGACCTGTACCACCGTGCTCGTGCCCGGAATGATCTGCGGGGGCGACAACGCGTTTCCGACCGTCTCATAGTATTTTGCCGAGGTGACATAGATCCGCATTTTCTTCGTATCCGTGTCCTGCCAGTATTTGCCCGTTGAACTGGACACCTGCGCATACGCCCGGCCGTTGGGCCGGAACATCACCGCCCCCATCGTACGCACCTTGATGTTTGGATTGGCCGGATCGACGGGATATTTGAACGAGGCCGGCAGGGCCGGCAGAAAGAATATGTTGTTCTCGCCAAGGTTCTGATCGTCATCGAAATATATGCCCTCCGGCAGATATTTCCAGTCCGAGACAAACACAAAATCCATATTGGCGGGAATCTGCGCGGCCCGCTCCAGGCCATCCATGTTGTTGGTCACGGCCAGCACGGTGTAGCTGCGCAGGCACTTGTCGATGGTGTCGCCATTCGCGCCCGAATAGCTGCCGCCGTTATTGTCCGGAAACACCACGATGGTCCACTGGCGCTTGCTGATGGCATGCTGCCGCGCCAGGCGCATTGTGGACACCAGCTGGTAGGCCGCCCGCTGCGTGTCCTTGCGCCCCGCGTTCTCGAAGATCGGCATGGCCACGGCGAACAGCACCCCGATGATGGCCACCACCACCAGCAGCTCGATCAGGGTAAAGGCGCTGCGCTTGGTTGATGGTTGAGACTTGGTTGATGGTTGATGGTTCATGGTTGTTGGCCTGAAATCTGACCTCTGTCCTCTGTCTCTCATTCGTACCATTCGCTCAATTCGCAGTTGCAAATAGTTGCTGGTTGATGGTTTGTGGTTGATGGTTCAGAATCTCTCATTCCTGACTTCTGAATCCTGACTCCTGAATACTTCTTGTTGCGGCTCACTCCCAGCTCGTCACATTGTCGATCCACGTCTGGTAGTCACCGTCGGTTCCGGCGGACCAAACCAAAGCGCGGGCGCGCAAAATCCCGCCGACGTCCTCATTGGGGTTGGCCATTTCCTCGTCGCCGTCCTGGTCCACCCGGTACTTGAAGGGCGTGCCCCAGGGGTCCACGAAGGCGCCGATGTAGGGCTCGTTGGTGCTCAAGGCTCCGCCGCCTGGCTCGAAGAACACGATGCGCTTGGGATTGGTCGGGATCGCCCCCGAACCTGGCCGGGGCGCCATCATTTTCACCCAGTCCGCGTCCGTTGTATCCACCTTGTCCGGCACATAGTTCGTCGGCCACCGGTTGTATTCGGCCTGGTACTTCAGCAGGACGGTCGTCACCACGCCGGCATCCGCCTGCGCCCGCGCCTTGGCCGCCCGCTTCAGAATCAGCCCCGCCGCCGGCACCATCATCGCCATCAGAATGCCCAAAATGGCAATCACCACCAGCATTTCGATGAGGGTGAATCCCGCCGCAGGCGGGATAAGGGCGGGTTTATGGTTCCTGGTTGATGGTTGATGGTTCATGGTTGGTGGTTTCATCCGTGTTTGGGTTTTGGCTGTTAACCCCTAATCAATTCTCCGGCTGTTTCTCCGTGTTCTCTGCGTTCTCTGTGGTGAATGTGGTTTTTGGGAGGTTCGGCAGGTCCGGCAGCCCCGCCCTGCCCTTTCCATCTGTGAAATCCGTGGTTGTTCCAATTCATTCGCGCCATTCGCGTGTTTCGTAGTTGAAATGGCTGCTCCTATTCTGACTTCTGAATTCTGACTCCTGACTTCTCCTTAATTAAGGCACATCGAACGTCTTCATCGGTTCGTTCTTGCCTGTCGGCCCCTTGCTGTAGACCAGGACCTTTTCCGTGACGGTCGCGCCGTTCCAGGGCGGGGCATTGGCCACCAGCACCGCCCCGTCGAGATTGCGGTCCATGCCGATCACATAGGGCTGGCGCCAGGGATCAAGGAACACCATGCTTTTGTCTTCCGGGCGCGATTTTTCCGGAATCTGGAGGTAGCCTTTCTTCAGGGCGTTGTTGCCCGTCAGCAGATCCATCACCGGAGCCTGGGTGCCGGCGTCCGCCGCCCACTTGTCAACCCCCATCTTGATCTTGTCCGGCCAGGGCATGTACTTGTGGTCGGCCTGGAACTGCATCACCGCGACCTTGATGCTGTTCATCTCCGTGGCCGCCCGGCGCTTCAGCGCCGTCTCTTTTGCGCTGCCCGCCGCCGGGATGATGATCGCCGCCAGGATCCCGATGATCGCAATGACCACCAGCACCTCGATCAGCGTGAAGGCGCTACGCTTGGTTGATGGTTGATGGTTCATGGTTGATGGTCTGAAATCTGACCTCAGTCCTCTGTCTCTCATTCGCGCCATTCGCTCAATTCGTAGTTGCCTTTCTCCGGCTGCTCACTTGGAAATTGGATATTGAATATTGGATATTGAATATTCTTCTTCTGCCTTCTGGCCTCTGGTCTTTCAATTCTGACTCCTTCTTGCTCACCACGTCTTGTACGGCGGATCATCCACCTTGCCTTCCTCGCCGCCGGAATAGACCGCCACTTTGGCCCGGATATCCGGAAAACCGCCGGAGGTGCCGGCAATCTTCTCGTCGAAGTTCAAATCCATCAGGATGCCGTAGTCCTTGCCCCACGGATCCTTGTAGGGCGTGCCGGAGGCAAGCTGGTTCTGCATGTCCTCCACCGATTTCAAGGGCTTGCCGTTCCCATCCGAGAAGGACGCCGGATCGAGGTCCAGGAAGACAATCTGCCGGGGGTTTTGATTCGTGTCCACCCGCTTGGGCGAGTTGATCAGGATTTCCACGACCTTGGCCTGGTCCGAGCCGGTGAAAAGTTTGTCGGCCTGGCCCATCATGCCGGCCGGCACCGGCATCCGGTTGTACTCCGCGAAGTAGCGCTTGACCGCCCCGTCCAGGTCGCGAATCTGCGACATGGCCCGCGCCCGCTTCGCGCTCTTCAACGCCCCCCGGATCGAGGGAATCAGGATCGACGCCAGGATGCCGATGACGGTGATGACCACCAGCAGTTCGATCAGGGTGAATCCCGCCTGCAGCGGGGCAAGTCTGCGGGCCGAGCTGGTTCGTGCCTTCATGTTCGTCCGTCCGTTGGGGCTGTTTGGTGGAGGCCTGCGCCTCTACGCTCTAAACCTACCCTCCCGCATTCCGTAAGTCGAATGAATTTTCCGCCCCGGGCAGGCAGGCAGCCAAACTACGAAATGCGCGAATGGCGCGAAAGGGCAGCCGGTCTCTCGCCAAGGGCGCCAAGGACGCGAAGGTTTATTTGTCGGTCGGGCTGAACAGCCCCACGCGACGAGGGCGTCGCGTCTACGCAATCCTGCCGCAATAATTGGATCTTCCTGTTTTCCTGCTTGGTCCCGACCGGACCGGCTGCCTCTTGCCAAGCCCGCAAAGATTAATTCTGGTTGGTCGTGGGTCGTTGGCTTTCCATTCTGTACTTCTGAACTTCCATACTTCTGGCGCGCAGCGCCAACCCCCTTTCGCGCCATTCGCGACTTTCGTAGTTTTCCTGGATTTGCGGTGATTGCCTTGCCTTTTCGCGGCGCTTGGCCCACATTGCCTGCACGGCCCAAAACATGAGTGTCCCCGAAACCATCCTGCTGGCGTTCCAGGTCCTGGGCGGCCTGGCCTTGTTCATCTACGGCATGCGCGTGATGACGGAGAGTCTCCGCGCGGCGGCCGGCAGCAGCCTGCGCGCCATCCTGGCGCGCGCGACCCGCAGCCGCCCGCACGGCGCGGTCTTCGGCACCGCCGTCGGCTTTTTAGCCCACTCCGGGGCGGCCGTTGCCATGCTGGCCGGGTTCATCAACGCCGGGATCATGACCCTCGAACAGGCCATTGCCCCCGTCTTCGGAGCCAATATCGGCACCTCGCTGTCCATGCAGTTGGTTTCCTTCCGCATTGCGGACTACTGCTGGGGCGCCATCGGCATCGGCTTCCTGCTCCGGGCGCTGATCCCCTCCCTGCGCTGGTGCCGGCTGGGCGATGCGCTGATCGGCTTCGGCCTGCTGTTTCTGGGCATGGAAACCATATCCACCGCCATCGCGCCGCATCGGGAGGTGCTGGCGCCGTTCCTCGTGCATATCCGGGGGGATGTCTGGACCTACCGGCTGCTGGGGGTCGGGCTCTCGGCCCTGGCCACCGCCGTGCTGACCTCCTCGGGGGCGATGATCGGGCTATGCTTCGCCTTCATCAAGGCGGGGGTCTTCAACGAATTCCACCAGATGGCCGTGGTGGTGCTGGGAGCGCACATCGGAACGTGCATCGTGCCGATCATGGCCGCCCTGCCCATGCGCATCGGCGCCTGGCGCGCGGCGATCGCCCACCTGCTGTTCAATGTGTTCAACGTGGGATTCGCCTTGCTGGCCTGGCCGCTGTTCGTCCGGGTTTGCGAAGCCTCGGCGCCCGGCAACCTGTTGCGGCAGGCCGCCAACCTGCATACCGGCGCCATGGTCTTCGCCACGCTCCTGCTCCTGCCCCTGACCGGCCTGTTCACCCGCCTGGTGCGCCTGGTCACCCCCTCCAAGGAGCCCGTCCCCGCCCCGTCGTTTCTCGACACCAAGCTCCTCGCCAAACCCGAGCAGGCCCTGGCGGCCGTCATCCGCGAACTTCGGCGCATGGCCGAGGTTTGCGCGGACAGCATGATGCTCAACGGCGAACTGATCCTGTCCCCGACCCGCAAAACCTTCCGCCGCCTTCTCTCCAACGAGGACATCATCAATGAAGTCCGCCAGTCCATGGGCGACTATCTCGGCCGGCTCACGAAGCACTATCTTTCGCGCCGCCAGACCCTGTTCCTGCAGCATCTCGACCGCTGCATGAAGGATATCGAGCGCATCGGCGACCACCTGACGCATATCGGCGAGACCTCCCTTGAGCGTTTCCGGGTGGCCGAAGCCATCCTGCCCGAAGATCTGTTCCGGACCTGGTTCACCCTGTTCTGCTCCGCCAAGCACGTCATTGCCCTGATGGCCAAGTCGTTCGATCCCGACAGCAACGCCTTCCAGCACACCGCCCTGGAAATCCTGCGCGCGCGCGACGCCTACATGATCCAGTCCATGGATGCCAAGGCCGAATTCACCGGCGCGGCCCGCGACAAGCGCATCACCCCCGTGGGCGGCTATTATGTCAGCCGCTACATTGAAGACCTTGACCGCCTGGTCCGCCGGGCCAAATCCATTGCCTTCTCCGAGCGCCAGCCGGACTTCTGGGTCAAGGCCGCCAAGCTGGAAAAAGACGTCAAGGCGGCCCCCGTTTACGTCCGCCAGTCCCCGGTCGATCCCGCCCGGTACCTTGAACTTCTCCGCAAGGATACGCCCTTCGAGGACGCCGACCTGCCTGCGGATACCCGCTCGGATATCCCTTCCGAATCCCCCCACCAGCCCCCGCCGGACGAGCCGGAGCCGGCGGGTTGATGGTTGTCGGTCGTTGATTGGTGGCAGAACCGGAGCCGGGACGGGCCTGTCCCGCGGCGATCCCCCCCCCCACACACAAAAAAACACCCCGGCGGGGGAAATCCGCCGGGGTGTTTCGAATCCGGACTTAGCGGCGAGGGGGGCGTTCCTGCGCTTCGTTGACGCGGACGGGCCGATCAACGATGTCGGTGTTGTTCACCTTCGCGATCGCGTCGTTGCCTTGTTCCTGATTGGGCATTTCAACGAAACCGAATCCGCGGGAGCGGCCGGTTTCCTTGTCTTTGATCACCCGTGCCGAGACCACTTCGCCGTACGGCTCGAACGCCGCACGCAGATCCTCATCCGTGGCCTTGAACGAGAGATTCCCAACATATATTTTCACGTATCATCAACTCCATGTAACCATGGGCCACCAGTTAATTCGCCCCCCGCAAATCGGCAGCCCATGGACATGCGGAAGGTATGCCGCGGAAGATAGGCAAGCCGCCGTGGCCACCGCAAGATTATTTTGTAACTTTTTTTTTGCGCCCTTTTTGCCGCCCCGCGCCGCCCCGGGGGCCGGGGGCATCCCTGCTTTGCTGACAGCGATCGACCAAATTTGGAGTGCGGCGGGAAGCGAGGCTCGGCGAGCGCCACGCCGCTTTTTGTTTTTGAGGGCAGACGAACGGCGGCCGGAACAGCCCAAACAGCCAAAGCGGGGCCGCCTCCCGTTGGTCGTTGTCCCCGCACTCCAAACCGAGCCGCACTATTTGGAGTGCGGCGGTTCGATTCCAGTCGGTCAATGAAACGGGGATGCGCCCCCGGGCGCCGATTGTGCTTTCCCTGCGGCCCGGGTTGGGCCATTCTGACGGCATGAGTGAATCCACGATCCCCCCGCTGCCGCTGCGCCTGCATCTCGACCGCCCCCTGGTGGTTTTCGACCTCGAGGCCACCGGCCTGAACAAGCGCATGGACCGGATCGTGGCCGTTGCGCTTGTCCGCTATGAACCGGTCGGGACCGCCGAGCAGGTCAGCTATCTGCTCAATCCCGGCCTGCCCATCCCCGAGGAGGCCACCGCCATCCACGGCATTTCCGATGCCGATGTGAAGGATGCGCCGACCTTCACGGAAATGGCCGAGATCCTTGCGGGCCATTTTGCGGGCGCGGACCTGGCGGGCTACAACATCCTCGGCTACGATATCCAACTGCTGACCGAGGAGTTCGCCCGCGCCAATCGCCCCTTCTCCCTCGAGGGCCGGCGGATCCTCGATGCCCAGCGCATCTTCTTCCGCAATGAACCCCGCGACCTGTCCGCGGCCCTGCGGTATTACTGCGGCGAAACCCACGAAAATTCGCACGACGCCCTCGGCGACGTGCTGGCCACCATCCGGGTCCTGGACGGCCAGTTCCGGAAATATCCCGAACTGCCCGCAGACATGACGGCGCTGAACGACTACTGCGATCCGCGCGATCCGACCTGGGCGGACCGCACGGGCCGCCTCAAGTGGGCGAAGGGTGAAATCACCTTCAACTTCGGAAAATTCCAGGGGCAGTCGCTGCGCGACACGGTGGTGAACGATCCGAACTTCATCACTTGGCTGCTGCGCTCGGATTTCCCCGACGACACCAAGCAGATCGTCCGCGATGCCGTCAACGGCAAATTCCCCGAGCCGCCGGAGGCGGCCGGCGCGCGCAACGCCTGACCCCCGCAATCGCAAAGGCCGGGACGCCGCGCTTGTCCCCCATCGTCTTGGCGGCGGCGGACCGGGACGCTCCCGGCCCGCGGCGGGAAAACTTAATCCTCCATGACGCGTTCGACGGTCAGGTCGGGGCTGAGGCGCTCGCGCATCTCCGCCTCGATGCCGTTCTTGAGGGTCATCATGGCATGGGGACAGGCGTGACAGGCGCCGTGCAGGCGCAGGTGCACGGTATTGCCCTCCAAAGACACAAATTCGACATCCCCGCCGTGCCCTTGAATGAGAGGCCGGATCTCTTCGATGAACTGGATGACCTTTTCCTGCATGGCGTGCGATCCTTTGGAGGTGACAAATTTATTCACCCTATCCCACCCCGCCGCTGTTTGCAAGTCACGCCGGGCAGAAACGAAAAACGACGGTGAATCCGATTGGAGTTCACCGCCGTTCATGGCCAAGCCGCATTGCACGGCCCGGCTTCGGGGGAAGAAATTACTTCTTCGCCTTTTTCTTAGCGACCTTCTTGACCGCCTTCTTCGCAGGCTTCTTCGCAGCCTTCTTTGCTTTCTTCACTGCCATGGGGATTTCACCTCCTTTGCACCTGACGCACACAGGCGGTCAGGGTATTGTTGAAGTGGCGCACAAATTCATTGTCCTGTGCTCCGTTTTCACTCAAATCGCCGGACCCGGGCAGAGCGCTGTTTTTCCACCCGCTTGCGGCCGCTATCGACATCGCTTTGGCCCTTATCTTCATCTCGTTGGACAATACAGTAATGCGAAGTTATTAACAGCGTCAACTGTTTTTTGATTTTTTTTGCAATTTTTTTTCGCGCGGATTTTTTCCGGTTTTCTCCGGCGCGGTGAGCACGCGCAGCAGACGGCGCGCGCACTGCGTCTTGGCGGCAGGCCCGATGCGCTCCACCCGCCCGGAGGCGAAATACACGGTCAACGCGTTGGACGCCGATTCGAAGCCGCGGTTTTTTTGCGACACGTCGTTCGCCGCAATGGCATCGAGGTGTTTCTCGCGCAGCTTGCGTTGCGCCTCGCGCGCGAGATCGTGCGTTTCCGCCGCGAAACCGCAGAAGAACTGCGCCTTTCTTTTCAACGGCGCGATGGCCTGCAGGATGTCCGGAGCGGGCACCCAGGTGATGCGCGGCGGACCCGCGCGTTTCTTGAGCTTGCGCCGGGCGACGGTCCGTGGCCGCCAGTCGGCGACGGCGGCCGCCATCACGAACAGATCGCACCAGCGCAGATTCCGCTTCACGGCGGCCAGCATGTCCGCCGCGGAAACCACGCGGATGGGGCGAATGCCCGCGGGCGGAGCCAAGGCGACGGGACCCGAGACGAGGCGCACGGCGTGGCCGGCGGCGCGGGCGGCGGCGGCAATGGCGTAGCCCATCCGGCCGCTGGAACGGTTGCTGACGTAGCGAACGGGATCGATGGCTTCGCGGGTGGGCCCGGCGGTCACCAGCACATTCATGGATCAGGTCCCGGCCATGGCGTCCTGGACGGCACGCACGATGTCGCGCAGATCGGCGAGGCGCCCGGGGCCCTGCTCGCCGCAGGCAAGTTCACCGGAACCGGGCGGAATGATGCGGACCCCGCGCCGGCGCAGGCGTTCGACGTTCTCCTGCACGGCGAGATGACGCCACATGCGGCTGTTCATGGCGGGCGCAACCAGCAGGGGCGCCTCGAGCGCCAGGGCAGTGGCCGAAAGCATGTCGTCGGCAAACCCCCAGGCCAGGCGGGCCAGCGTCTGCGCGGAGCAGGGCGCCACCACCATGGCGGCAGCCCCGGCGGACAGTTCCAGGTGGGAGTAGGTGTCCGGCGGGGCATCGGCAAAGGTGCCGGCCGGCACGGGATGCTTTGTGAGGGCGCGCAAGGGCAGGACGCCGACGTACTGAGTGGCGCATGCGGTCATGACGACCCAAGGATCCCAACCTTGTTTCTGCAGAAGACGCACCAGTTCGGGCGCCTTGTAGGCGGCGATCGACCCAGTGACGCCCACGACGATTTTCGGCTGGTCAGGCATGGTAGTCCTCCCGGCGGTTGTCGATGCGGTGGCGTTCGGCCAGGATGATGGCGCGCATGTGATCGTAGGCCTCGGCCAGGTCGTCGTTCACCACCATATACTTGTATTCCTTCCAGTGGGAAATTTCCTCGCGCGCCTGCTGCATGCGCTGCTCGATGACGTCGAGACTGTCGGTGCCGCGCGCGACGAGGCGGTTGCGCAGCACTTCGGTGGATGGCGGAACCACGAAGATGTCCACCAGGGGGCGCTTGAGCGGATCACCCGGCGGCGCGGCGGCAATGTACTCGCGGACGGCGGCCGCGCCCTGCACATCGAGGTTCATCAGCACGTCGCAGCCGTCGGCCAGGGCGGCCACCGCAGGCGCCTTGGGCGAACCGTAGCGGTTGCCGTGGACCACTGCGTTTTCGATGAAGCCGCCCGCGGCCAGTTTGGTCTCGAACTCGGGCAGGCTCATGAAATAGTAGCTCTTGCCGTCGATTTCGCCGGGGCGCGGGGCGCGGGTGGTGGCGGTGATGGCGTAATGAATGTCCTTGAACTCCGTCTGCAGCTTGTCGCACAGCGTCGTCTTGCCCGCGCCCGACGGCGCCGACACCACAAAAATGATGTTTTTCCAGCTTGGCTTGATGCCGTTCATGCCTGCCTCCTCATTCAATGTTCTGCACCTGTTCGCGGATCCGTTCCAGTTCCGTCTTGACGGCAACGACCCGGCGCGTGATAGCCACGTCGTTGGCCTTGGCCCCGATGGTATTGATTTCACGGCCCAGCTCCTGCACCAGGAAATCGAGGGGCCGGCCGACCGGGCCGCCCGCCGCGAGCAGGTCCGCGGCCTGCGCCAGATGACTGTCCAGGCGGACCAATTCCTCGGTGATGTCCGCCTTGTCGGCGAACAGGGCGATCTCCCGGAGCAGACGCTCATCGGCGGCCAGGTCGGCGGCCGGCAGCGCCGCGGCCAGGCGCCGGAGCAGCGCCGCGCGGTAGGCCTTGGCCACGCCGGGCGCGCGTTTGCGAATGGCCGCTGTTTCCCGCCGTACCCGTTGCAGGCGCGCGGCGACATCGCGGCCCAGGACCGCCCCTTCCCGGCGCCGCATCTCCTGCAAACCCGCCAGCGCGGCGGCCAGGGCCCTGGCCACCACCGGCCACAACGCCGCCAGATCGGCGGCGCCGCGCTCGTTCACCAGCACCTCGGGCAGCGCCAGCAGCGCCGAGGCCTGCAAGTCGTCCGGCAGGCCGAGTTGCTTCGCCGCCGCACGCAGCGCGGCAACCTGGGCCCGCGCCAGGCCGACATCCACTCGCACGCCCGGGGAAGGCGCCGCTCCGGTCCAGGCCACGCGGATCTCGCCCGAAACCCGGCCACGCGACAACGCACGATGGATTCGCTCCTGGATGCGGGATTCGAACGAGGCGAGGAATCGCGGCAGCGCCAGATTCACATCCAGTTGCTTGCGGTTGACGCTGCTGAGTTCGGCCTCGACCCGCGCGTGGCGATTGGCGGCCGTGCCGGTTCCCCGGCCTGTCATGCTCATCAGATTCATCGGCTGTGCGTTCCGGCCGCCGCGGCGGCAACCATGTTCATCCTACGCCGGCGGCGGGCGCGGCGTCAATGCGCACCCGCGGCGCCGACCGCCTCCGGGACCTCCGCCGGCGGCGCGGTCACTTCATCGGAGACAATGGCATCCCAGGCCAGTTTATATTGTTCGGCCATGTCGGCGGAATCCAGCCAGACAAGGTTTTCCCAGTTGGAGACCTGGGCAACCGTGGTGAAATTGTAGCTGCCGGTGACGACCCGGCGAAGATCGAACACCATGAATTTGTTGTGCATGGCCGCGTATTCCCCCGCTGTGTGGATCAGCGTGACAGGCACGCCCTGGTCCCGCAGCCAGGCGACGAGCTTGCGGGCGCCGGGAAACTCCGCCTGGTTGGCATCCATCTTGACCGCGACGCGCACGCCGCGTCGGTGCGCCTCCGCCAGGGCTCGGGCGATGCGCGTGCGGGTGAAGGCATAGGCCGCCACCCAGATGCTTTCCCGGCTCTGCGCAATGGACTGGAGAATCACGTCTTCGCATTCCTCGTTAAACGCGCAGAGGGCGTCCACCCGCGTTTGAACCGGGAGCGGCGAATCGAACACCTCCTCCCGCGATTTGCCGTACTGCCGTTCATAGCGCTGGCGGATGTGGCGACCGTAGAAGGACCCCTTGGATTCGGCCGCCTGAAACTCCGCCCAGACCTCCACGGGCACCTCGAAGTAGCGGATGAATGCCGGGTCATCGCCCAGCCGTAGTTTCAGCGTGCCCTCGGCGGCGGTGTCCTCGCGTTCGTAGGTGATGTCGTGCAGCCAGTCGCTCTCCGCCTCCAGGCGCTCCTGCACCAGGGCGGCCGACGCCCCCGCGCAGGCGCCGCACAGCAGCGCCAATCCCAGCCATCGTTTGCTCATGGTTCCGTCCTGCCTTTCGACGGTACGAGCATAGGCCAGGAGGCGGCGCGGTTCAACCGAGAGTTTGCGCCGGCGAAAATATTTTGATGGCGGGCTTGGCCGAGCGCCCCATGCCCCAAGACAGATTGACCGGAATGACCGTGAAACTGGCGCAGCCATCGAATCCGCATGGTTTCGCCCCCCTCCGGCCCCCCCCAGAGGGGTTGGATTCAATGCCCACACAGCCATTCATTTATTATGGAGTTTATAAACTCCATAATCGAAATTATTGCCACATCAACCTTGGGCAACACCCACCCACGGACGAGGTCTTCAATTGAGGTTGCCCCTCCGGTTCCGGCCGTTGGATCCAAACATAGATGCGCCCTCCGCGATTTGGGGCTCGACTTTGCCCTTTGCAGGTCGGTGAAGGATCGGGTATGTTCCGGAACTTTCATGAACGAACCCCTCCAGAAAGCCCTCCCCGGGCCGGCCGGATTCGGCTGGTCGCGCCTGTCGAATTCCGCCCGGCGGGAGATCGGCTTCTGGGCCGTGGTGGCGGGAATGCTGTTTTTCATGTTCCATCTGCACGGCAACAGCCAGGAGGTGGCAACGTGCCGCCATTCGCTGTTCCTATGGCTGCGCAGCCGCTGGCAGGGCGACTACGCCTATGGCATGTTCCTGCCGCTGGCGAGCCTCTTTGCTCTGTGGCGGCGGCGCCGGGAAATCGCCGCGGCGCCCACGGGCGTGGACTGGCGCGGCGCCGGGGTGGTCGCGGCCGCGCTGTTTCTCCATTGGCTCGGAGTGTTGGCGCAGCAGCCGCGTATTTCCGCGGCGGGCCTGATCTTTCTGCTCTGGGGCCTCCCTTTCCTTATATATGGATACGGCGTTGCCCGCTGGCTGCTGTTTCCCTGCGGCTATCTGTTTCTTGCCATCCCCTTGAATTTCATCGACAGCATGACCGCGCCGCTGCGCATCTTCGCCACGGCGGTATCCGCCGGAATCCTCAACGGCTTCGGCCTGGAAGTCCAGCGGGTTGGATCGGGGCTGTTCTCCGCCGCCGGCAATCCGTTCTCGTTCAATGTCGCCCCGGAATGCAGCGGCCTGCGGTCGCTGTTGGCAATGACGGCGCTGATGGGCTTCTACGCCTGGTACAGCCAGAAGACTCTCGCCAAGAAATGGATTTTATTCCTGGGCAGCATCCCGGTGGCGGTCATCGCCAACATCTGCCGCATCATTCTGGTCGTGGTGGCCGCCGCCATCTGGGGGCAGGAGACCGCGATGGGGCTCTGGCACGACTATTCCGGCTATCCAATTTTCCTGATCGGCATCGCGACGATGCTGCTGCTGGACCGGCTGCTCAACATGGACTACCGCACCGCATGGACCCGTCTCAAAAATCATTTCTTGGCGCGCGCCTCTTCGTAATCGCCGCCCTGGCCCTGACCGCCTGGGCGCTGGTCTTCAAGACCGGCGTGGCGAACACCGACGAGGCCGGGATCGTGCTGCAGTTGCCCGCCCAGGTGGGCGACTGGGACGGCTTGGATCTGCTGTTTTGCCCCGACCGGAACTGCGGCGGCCAGTATCTCGCCGCGCGGCTGGAAACGCCCGGCGTCTGCCCCCGCTGCGGGGCGGCGCTGGGCAACATGAACTGGGCCGAGCGCGCCATGCTGCCGAAAGACACCGGCATGGTGCGCAAATACTACGCCCGCGCCGGCAACCGCGACGGCATCCACGCGTCCATCGTGCTCAGCGGCGACGACCGTTCCAGCATCCACCGGCCGCAGGTCTGCATGACAGCCAGCGGACACGAGATTGTCCGCGAACAGGTCATCCGCATCCCTCTCGAGGAGCGCGCCGCCCCCCTGGAAGTGATGGTGATGGACATGAGCCGGTCCACCACGAATTCCGACGGGACCCCCGCCATCCAGACCACCTTCTACGCCTATTGGTTCGTGGGCAAGGATCGCGAGACCGCTTCCCACATCGTCCGCATGGCCTGGATGGCCTATGACCGGGTGGTCCACGGCGTTTCCCATCGCTGGGCCTACATCGCCCTGTCCGGCGCGCGCGATCCCGCCTCCAACGCCCATTTCCAGACCATCGCCGACTTCGCCAGCCGACTCCATCCCGCCTTGCTGAAACCCGATTGACATGGCATGCTCCCCCGCCATGGATACCTCCGCCCCAGTTCCAGTTTCCCTCGTCACCGGCGGTGCCGGCTTTCTCGGTTCGCACCTGTGCGACCGGCTGCTCGCCGAAGGCCACCGGGTCGTCGCGATGGACAACCTCATCACCGGCAGCCTGGAGAACATCGCCCATCTGCGCGCCCGGCCCGATTTCGAGTTCATCCACCACAACGTCACGACCCACATCGATGTTTCCGGGCCGCTGGACTATATTTTCCATTTCGCCTCGCCCGCCAGCCCGATCGACTATCTGGAATTGCCGATCCAGACCCTGAAGGTCGGCTCGCTGGGCACCCATAACGCGCTGGGCCTGGCCAAGGCCAAGGGCGCGCGCCTGCTGCTGGCCTCCACCTCCGAGGTCTACGGCGACCCGCTGGTCCACCCGCAGGTGGAAACCTACTGGGGCAACGTCAATCCCATCGGCCCCCGCGGCGTTTACGACGAGGCCAAGCGCTTCGCCGAAGCCATCGTGATGGCCTATCACCGCTACCACGGACTGGAAACCCGCATCGTCCGCATCTTCAACACCTACGGCCCGCGCATGCGCCCCAAGGACGGCCGCATCGTCCCCGCCTTTTGCTGCCAGGCCCTCAAGGGCGACCCCATCACCGTCTTCGGCGACGGCACCCAGACGCGGTCGTTCTGCTTCGTCTCCGATCTCATCGACGGCATCTACCGCCTGATGATGAGCGACCACGCCGACCCCGTGAACATCGGCAACCCCCGCGAACTTACCGTCATGGATTTCGCCCACACCATCCGGGAACTCACCCGCAGTGCCGCCCCCATCATCCACAAACCCCTGCCCGTGGACGACCCCAAGGTGCGCCAGCCCGATATCAGCAAGGCCCGCAAGCTCCTCGGCTGGGAACCGAAAATGCCCCTCGAGGAGGGCCTCCAGCTGACCATTGACTATTTCGCCCAGTTGATCCAAAAAGGGGTTGTCTAACGAAAGGAACCGCCATGTACCTGCGCTATGTCAACAAGCTGGGTATTCCCCGGGACATCGAACTGACCGGTGAACCTCTGTCCATCGGCCGCAGCCGGGAGGCGGACATCCCCCTGCTGGATGAAAAAGTCTCCCGCGTCCACTGCGGCATCCGCCTGTCCGAGGGCGAGTTCTATCTCAAGGATCTCAAGTCCCGCAACGGCACGTTCGTCAATGGCCAACGGGTGGAAGACACGGTCAAGCTCAAGGCCGGCGACCGCATCCAGGTCGGCGCCGTCGTCTTCGTACTCGAAGCCGCCTCCGAAAAGGCAAACGCCGCCAAGGGTCTGGCTTCCGTGCAGGACGCCATGGCCGATGGCAAGGGCTACACCACCATCCTCAAGGAAATCGTCGAGGACATGCCCGCCGCGGCCCCCGCCAAAGCGGTCAGCGCCGAGCCCCCCCCGCCCCGTCCCACCATCCAGATTCATCACCCCGCCATCAAGATTTCCACTCCCCCCGAGGAACCCATCCCCGCCCCCAACTCCGCCGATACCCCTCCCGCCGGCCGGAAGAAGATCATCATCAAGCGTTAGGAGCTCCCTGCCCGGTCGGGCATGCCCCCGTTCGAATTTGATACTTGTATTGCACGCCGAAGGGAAGAGAATGACCCGTGTTTTCTTGCGAAGGCAGGAGAGTAACCATGAGTTTGAAAAAGCCACTGACCGCTGAAACCATCTGCCTGAACCTGCAGGGGACCACCAAGGATGAAGTCCTGGCGGAAATGGTGGATCTGCTGATGGCCTCCGGCCACATTCGCGACCGAGACGCCGTGCTGCGCGCCATCACCGAACGCGAAAGGCGCATGAGCACCGGCATGCAGAACGGCATCGCCATCCCCCACGGCAAGACCGACAGCGTCGATTGCCTGGTGGCCGCCCTGGGTATCAAGCGCGGTGGCGTCGATTTCGGCGCGCTCGACGGCCAGCCCTCCAACATCTTCGTCATGACTGTTTCGCCCGACAGCCGCACCGGACCCCACATCCAGTTTCTGGCCGAAATCAGCCGGCCGCTCAATGACGGGGCCATCCGCTCCAAGCTGCTTTCCGCCACCACCCGCGAGGAAGTCCTTCATCTCCTGATCGGCTGACCGCCGCGTCCGGAAGGCCTGCATGTCGGCCGCTGCCGAACCCCATCCGATGGCCCAGTTCATCATCCAGTTCGGCCTGCTGATTGTCTTCACCCGCCTCGGCGGCTTCTGGTTCCGCCGCTGGCTGCGCCTGCCCGGCGTGCTGGGCGAGTTGATCGCGGGCCTGATCATCGGTCCCTATGCGCTGGGCCACCTGTCCTGTTGCGGGCTCGGGCCCCTCTTTCCCCTGACGGAGGCCGGACCGGTGTCGCTCGAACTGCACGCCATCGCGAACTTTGCCGCCATCATTCTCCTCTTCCTGTCCGGACTGGAGACCGACCTGTCGACCTTCCTGCGCTATTCCGTCGCCGGCACCATAGTCGGTATCGGCGGCGTGGTGTTCTCCTTCGCGCTGGGTGCCGGATGCGCCGTCTGGTTCGGCCTGGCCCCCGGCTGGCTGGCCCCCCCCGCGCTGTTCCTCGGGGCCATCGCCACCGCCACCTCGGTCGGCATCAGTGCCCGTATTCTCAGCGAACGCCGCAAAATGGACTCCCCCGAGGGCGTCACCATCCTCGCCGCGGCAGTCTTCGATGACGTGCTCGGCATCATTGTCCTGGCCATCGTCGTGGGGATGACGCGCAGCGCCTCCGGGGGGGGGCAGCTGGCCTGGGGGGAAATCCTGGCGATTTCCGCCAAGGCCTTCGGTTTCTGGATCGGCGCCACCCTCGCGGGCCTGCTACTGGCCCGGCGTTTTTCCCGCATGCTGAAATATTTCAAGAGCCCTCAGGCCATCGCCGCGCTGGCCCTCGGCTTCGCCCTGCTGCTGGCGGGCCTCTCCGAGATGGTGGGCCTCGCCATGATCATCGGCGCCTACATCATGGGCCTGTCCCTTTCCCGCACCGACCTCGTCCAGGTCATCCAGAAGGAGATCGAAGGATTACATAATATCCTGGTCCCCGTGTTTTTCGGCACGATGGGCATGCTGGTTGACCTGGCGACCATTCCGGCCGTGCTCAAGGTCGGCCTCGTCTATTCCCTTTTCGCCGTCATCAGCAAGGTCGCCGGTTGCGGCCTGCCAGCTCTCTTCTGCGGTTTCAATCTCCGCGGTGCCTTCCGCATCGGTGCCGGCATGCTGCCCCGTGGCGAGGTCGCCCTCATCATCGCCGGCACCGGCCTCACCTCCGGCGCCATCGGCCAGGACGTCTTCGGCATCGCCATCTTGATGACGCTCGTCGCCATGCTGTTGGGCCCCCTGATGCTCTCCGGCAGCTTCGAGCATCCCGCCAGCGGCCTGCGCAAGCCCGAAGACGCCGCCAAGGCCCAGAGCAAGGAAATCATCCTGGCCTTCCCGTCCCCCGACATGGCCGACTTCATGCGTAGCCGCATCCTCCGCGCCTTCCGCCAGGAAGAATTCTACGTCTACCGCCTCGCGCCGGACACCCCCACCTATCACATTCGCAAGGAAGACATGTTCTTCACCCTCGAATGCGAGGGCAACACCGTCGTTCTCAGCGCCGCCGCGCAATACGAAACCCTGGCGCGCCTCGTCATTGCCGAGGAAATGCTGACCCTGCGCTCCATGCTCCACATGGCCCAGGAAAATCCCGACATCGCGTCCATGGAACACGACCTTGTCGCCAGCCTGTTCTCCGACGACAAAAAGGACGATCCGTGAACCTACGCGCCGCCGCCCTCGCCCTGGGCGCCGCGCTTTTTGCCGGCGGCACTCCCGCCCAGCCGCCGCCTGCCCCGCCCCCGCCGGCCACTCTGAGCCCCGGCGATGCCCTCCTCGTCCGCATCCAAGGCATGGGCGGCGGCATTCCGGAATACCGCGAAGTGGTCGACAGCGAAGGTTGCATCGAAATACCGTTCGTCGGCTTCCTCACTGCCGCCGGCCGGACTCCCGCGGATGTCGCGGACGGTATGAGGACCGCCTATGCCGCCGCCGGCCTCGCCAGCAATGCCGAGATCCGTCTGACCTATGTCACCCATTTCGACCCGCCCCCCGCCCGTACCAACCTCGTACGCATCCAGGATCCCCGCCAACCTGTCAGTCCCTGACCCGACGCCCTCCTGCAATCCGGCGTTTGGATGGACCATTTTCAAGGCAACCAATCGTTTCCGGTCCATGCTTCTTATCCTACCCCGGCCGACGAAAACGTTTAATCATATCTATTCCATTTATAACATGATACACTTATATTTATTCGTTTTTATATATTTCATGTTTAATTAATCATAGTCAATCCAGACAGAGAACGCGAACCAATCAGCAGCGGCAGGATCAATTCGGCTGCGCACAGGCCACGGAGGTGACGCTCACCGGTATGGACGCCGCCGCGATCCAGAGTCGGAATTCAGCCGGAGGCGGAACCACGAATACGACCCCTGTCTGGAACATGCTCCTGCCAGTGGCTGTTCCATTCTCCACGGCAGGGCGGAAGTGCGCGCCCCAACGCACCTGCGCACTTGAGCCGTGCGCAACACAAAAAAGACGTGCCACCGCGCATCACCATCCGCTATGATGTGCGCCATGACTTCGCCGACCATCCGGGAACTCTTCGCGGCACGGCGTCAACCCACGCTGTCGCTGGAATTCTATCCGCCCAAGGATGCCCGGGGATTCGACCTGCTGGGCCAGTCTATCGAGCGCATGCGCCCCGTCCATCCCGACTTCGTCACCTGCACCTACGGGGCCGGCGGATCGAACCGCGAATTCAGTTTCGCCGCCTGGGAACTGCTCATCCGTCTGGGACTGACCCCCGTCGTCGCCCACCTCACCTGCGTGGGCGCCTCCCGCGCGGACCTCGAATCCCAGATCCACCGCATCTACGACGCCGGCATCCGCAACATCATGGCCCTCCGCGGCGATCCCCCCCGCGGCGAAACCGCTTTCACCCCCGCCCCCGACGGCCTCGCCCACGCCTCCGACCTGGTCGCCCTGATCAAATCCCTGCACCCCGACATCTGCTGCGGCGTCGCCGGCTACCCCGAAACCCATCCCGAAGCGGTATCTCCCGCCGACGACCTGCGCCATTTGAAGGAAAAAATCGACGCCGGCGCCGACTTCGTCAATACCCAGCTCTTCTTCCACAACGATGTCTATTTTCAGTTCATGGACGCCGCCCGCGCCATCGGCATCACCGCCCCCATCCTGCCCGGCCTCATGCCCGTCGCCTCCCCCGGCCAGCTCGACCGCGCCATCGGCTTTTCCCGCGCCACCGCCCCTGCCGCCCTCCGCGACGCCCTCCAAGTGCCCGATCCCGAGGCCGCCCGCACCGCCGGCATCCAATGGATGGTCAACCAGATCAACGGCCTCATCGCCGGCGGGGCCCCCGGCATCCACCTTTATATCCTTAACCAGGCCCACACCGTCCTCGATCCCCGCCTCACCGCCTGCCTTGCCCACTGGCGCTCCCCCTCAACCCGGCATGCTGACCTCTGACTTTTCTTAAAGAAAGGACCGCAACATGAAAATCCTCGTCACCGGCGGATTGGGCCAACTGGGCTGGGATTGCCGTGAAGTGTTCGCCGAGCACGAAGTCCTCGCCCTCGACCTGCCCAACCTCGACATCACCGACCCCGACAGCGTCGACGGCATCCTCAACCTATGGAAGCCCGATGTGCTGGTCAACTGCGCCGCCTACACCGCCGTTGATCGCGCCGAAACCGATGTCGCCAAGTCCTGGCACGTGAACCGCGACGGCCCGGCCCTGCTCGCCTCCCGCGCCAAGGCCCACGGCATCTTCCTCGTCCATGTCTCCACCGACTACGTCTTCGACGGGACGCGGCCCGTTCCGCAGCCCTATGTCGAGACCGACGCACCCAATCCCGTCAGCGTCTACGGCAAGAGCAAACTTGCCGGCGAGCGCGAGATCCAGGAACGCGATCCACGCCACGCCATTCTGCGCACGGCCTGGCTCTATGGTTCCCACGGCTACAACTTCCTCAAAACCATCCTGCGCCGGGCCGCCAACGAACCCCAGAAAGGACTGCGCGTCGTGAATGACCAGTTCGGCACCCCCACCTGGTCCCGCCGCCTCGCCAAGCAGATCCTGGCCGTGGCCGAAGCCGACGCCGCCGGACTGTTCCACGCCTCCGGCGAAGGCTTTTGCTCCTGGTACGACTTCGCCAAGGAATTCATCTCCGCCATGCGGTTGGATTGCGAGGTGCGCCCCTGCACCACGGCCGACTATCCGACCCCCTCCGTCCGGCCCGCCAATTCCATCCTCGAAAACGCCAATCTCAAGAAGGCGGGCCTTCACGTCATGCAGGACTGGCGCGAGGACCTGCGCGAATATGCCCGGCGCTACCGCGAACCGCTCCTCAACGAAGTCCGGAATTGAACCCATGCCGCGCGCATTCCGCAACCTGATGGTCACCGGCGGCGCCGGCTTCATCGGCGTCAACTTCATCCGCTGGCTGTGCGACCGGCCGGATTTCACCGGCCATGTCATCAACGTCGACCTGCTCACGTATGCCGGCAACCCCCTTTCCCTCCTCGGCGTGGCCGAACGCTTCGGACCCCGCTATCACTTCATCAAGGCCGACATCTGCGACGCCCTCCGGATCGCGGAAATCATCGCAACCTACGAAATCGACGCCATCGTACACTTCGCGGCCGAAAGCCACGTGGACCGCTCCATCGCGGCTCCCGACGCCTTCGTCCGCACCAATATCCTCGGCACCTATACCTTGTTGCAGGCCGCCCGCGAGCATGCCGATCAAATTCAGCTCTTCCACCACATCTCCACCGACGAAGTGTTCGGCTCCCTCGGAAAACGAGGCGCGTTCACCGAAAAAACTCCCTACGCCCCCAACTCTCCCTATTCCGCCTCCAAGGCCGCCAGTGACCATCTCGTCCGGGCCTTTCATGAGACCTACGGCCTGCCCACCACGCTCTCCAACTGCTCCAACAACTACGGTCCCTTCCAGTTCCCTGAAAAACTCATCCCCCTGATGATTTTGAATGCCCGCGAAGGCAAGCCGCTGCCCGTCTACGGCGACGGCCTGAACGTGCGCGACTGGCTCTTCGTCGCCGACCACTGTTCCGCCATTTGGCGCGTCATGCAGGAGGCCAAGCCGGGATCCACCTACAACGTCGGCGGACGCAACGAACTGCCCAACCTCCGCGTCGTCGAAAAAATCTGCGACCTGGTGGACCAGAAAGCCCCGCCGCTTGCAGACGGCAAACCCCGCCGTTCCCTCATCACCTTCGTCAAGGACCGCCCCGGCCACGACCGCCGCTATGCCATCAATTGCGCCAAAATCGAGCGTGATCTCGGCTGGCGCCCCGCCGAAACCTGGGAAACCGGATTTGAGCGCACCGTGGACTGGTACCTGAAAAACGCCGAATGGTGCGATCAGGTCCGCTCCGGCGAATACCAGAAATGGATCGCCACCCATTACGGCTGATTTTCCGGAAGACCGACGCAACACAACCTGGACCCGACTCCCGTGACTTGGGATTGTAAATCTGCGCTTCTGGTCCTCATCAGGCGGTTCCTGCCCGCCCTGGCGGCCTTGGTGCTGGGCGTCTGGATCCTGCTCCGCGCCACCAATCCCATCCAAATGCTGGTGGGATTGCTCTTCTTCCTGGTCGCTGCCATTCTCGTGGCTGGCCCCATCGCCCGCCTGCTGGCCGAGCCAACCGGAAACCTCTTCTGGCCCCGGAGATATTACAACAAGCCCCAGCCAATGTACGGCATCCCCCAGTCCCGCCGCGCCAAAGGCCAGTTGGAAGAAGCCCTGGCTGAATATGAAAAAATCGCCGCCGACCATCCGGACGAAGTCCGCCCCTATTTGGAAATGATCGACGTCGCCATCCACGACCTCCGGGACGCCGACCGCGCCAACGCCATCTTCCAAAACGGCCTCGCGCGCCTGAAGAACGCCGACGACAAGGACCTGCTGGCCAAGACCTATGCCGAAATCCGGACGCGACTTGACACCCGCCCGCTCCATCCTCCCATCGCCCTCCCGCCTCCGCATTCCGGCCGTTGAAACGGACCGCCGCCGACCAAGCCCCCCTAGGCTTGCCCTATAAATGAATCAAGCACCTTTAAATAACTAAATATTAACTTGCATTTTATGCAAGTTAATATAGACATATTGACAAATGCAACCCATCCGCCAACTGGAACGCCTGCTGGCTGATCTGGCGACGCCGGAACACTATTTGTTCTCCGCTTCCGATTTCAAATCCGCCTGTCCGCCCACCACCGATTTGTTTGTCCTGTTGAGCCGCGCCGCCAAGTCCGGTATTCTCCGGCGCGTCTGCCGCGGAATCTATCTCTATCCCCGCGTGGATTACCCCCGCGGCCGCGTCCTCTTCCACGCCGCCGCCCTCTTGCGGGCCAATGCGTTCAACTACATCAGCCTCGAAACGGCCCTCAGCGATGCCGGCATCATTTCCCAGATCCCGATGGACCGCATCACGCTGATGTCCTCGGGCTGCGGCAACGTGATTTCCTGCGGCGAGTTCGGCCGCATCGAATTCGTCCACACGGTGCGGAGCCCCGAAAATCTCGCTGACCAGCTTTCCTACGATGCCGCCTGCCGCTTGTGGCGGGCCTCGCCGGCCCTGGCCTTGCGCGACATGCGCGCCACCCGCCGCGATCTGAGTCTCATCAATCCCGAGGTCGCCCATGAACTTGTTTGACCAACTGACCGACGAGGCCCTGCGTAACGTACCCGGCCATGCCCCCCTCCGCGCCGTCGTCGAAAAGGAACTCCTGCACCACGACATCCTGCGCGAAATGAACGCCGCCGGCCTGCTTTCCTCCCTGACGTTCATCGACGGCACCTGTCTACGCGCCTGCTACGGCTCCGCCCGCTTGAGCGAAGACCTCGACTTCACCGGCGGCGCCGATTTCACCCGCGAGACCCTCGCGGCCCTCGCCGACACCCTGGTGCGCACCCTCGAAGCCAAATATTCCCTCCGTGTCCGTGTCGCCGAACCCGTCAAGGTTTCAGCCGGCGTGGACACATGGAAACTTGCTATCCTCACCCATCCGGGCCGCCGCGACCTGCCTCCCCAGCGCATCCACGTGGATGTCTGCGCCATCCCCAGCCACGACCGCCGGCCCATGATGCTCCGCAATCCCTACGGCGTGGACATGGGCACCTCCGGCTTGATCCTCCAGGCCCAGAGCCGCGAAGAAATCCTCGCCGACAAAATCATCGCCCTCGCCTTCCGCCCCAACCGCCTCAAGAACCGCGACCTGTGGGACATCGCCTGGCTCAAGCAACAGGGCGTCGAACTACCTGCCGCCCTCATCCCCCTCAAAATCGCCGACCTCCGCCAAACCCCGGCAGTTTTCGCTTCCGAGTTACAGTCCCGCCTCGCCGCTTTGAAAACCGACCCCGCCCTCTGCACCGCCTTCGTCGTCGAAATGCAGCGCTTCCTACCCTCCCGCCTCGCCGACGAAACCGTCGCTCAAGAACCCTACTGGACCTACCTCCTCAACCTCCTCGACGAAGAATCCCGCCGCGCTCTCTCCGCCTTGCCCCCCGCTTGATCGGTAATTCCAAAAATCCTTCAACGCAAAAGACGCCAGCGGCGCAAAAGGAACGCCAGCGGCCAAGGCAAAGTCGTCTCGCGCGAGACGACCGGGGCTGCAGCCGGAGCATGGGCAACTTGCCTGCATCCTGCCCTTCCCTCTCCCCGCCCTCCCCCGCGAGCCGGCCCCGGGAAAACCAAAAACATGATTTCATAGGACTGACCCCTTCACGAGTTAACTTCTAACTCAAGGGCTGACCCCGGCGGGGCGGCAGCGCACCCGGTAAAAACCGGCGGGTTGAACCCCAAGATATTCCAGCAGCAGCCCGGAGGAATCCTGGGCGATGGCAACCTCATCCATGCCCGCCGTGCGCCAGTTTTCCATGTCGACCGAGGTTTCCACCACGTAGTCCGTGTCCTCGGCCGCCGGATTGATCGGCAAGCGGAAGGTGTGCGGCACTCCCGGAGCGGCAGACAGATAGCCGCGCGGTTGGCCGGCAACCGACGGGTCCAGCCCCAGCGCGTAGCTTCCCCAACGACGCGGCAGGGCTTCCGCCTGTTCTTCTTCGTCCTCCTCGCGCCATTCCGGAAACAACGCGTCCAGCCATTCTTCGAATGTGTTGATTTGCCCCAAGGACAGCTTGGCCAACCCCGGCATGGATTCTCCGCCGACGTGGCTGAAATTTCCACCCACCAGCAGCGCATCTTCGGCAGGCAGCGGCAACATCGAGGACATGCCCGCGGCCGCCGACCGGTTTGGCAGCGTTGGCGGCACTAGCTGTCCATCGCGCAGCACCCATTGCAGGCCGGGGGCGGCGGGCACAACCCGGAACAGTTCCGCCGCCTGGAACGTCGGGTCCACGCGTCCATCCGGCAGCAACCGCACCAGCGTTTGCCCGCCCGCGCTGGTGTGCAAATTTCCGGAAACGATCCAGCATCCGCCCGGGACGGGTGTTGCCTGATGTATCCGCGTGCCATCCTGAAATTCGGTGCGGAACATGGCATCCAGCCCGGTTTGCAGGTCCATCAAGACAAGTTGTTGCGCATTTTCTTCCCAGGCGACCAGCAGCAACCGGCCATCCGGCAACTCCAGGAATGGAGTGGCGTTGGAGGGGAAAGGCAATTCCCGCGCGAACGCGCCATTGGCGGCATACAGGGCTCCACTCGCAATCATCCGGTCGTCAGAGAGCACAAAAATGGAGCTGTATCGGTAGGGATCAATCGCCAGGGCGAATCCCGTATCCTCCGAACCATCCGCGTACAGGCGCTGCCGGACGTTCGGCCACACGTCGCCCGCATCCACTTGATACTGGATCAGGAATCCGCCGTCCGACAACGGGCTCACGCCAAAGTTCCCGATGAAGGCCGCTGACGCCATGGCGCCGGAGGACCCGTCCCAAAAGAACCACGAGCCTGCCGGCACGTAGCGCGGCGAATCCGGATCCACCGAGCCGTCGCGCAACAGCCGGATCAGCCGCGTTTGCGTGGCGTCCGGAAACACGTGGCAAGCGCCCAGCGCCAACACCAGCGACTGGCCGTCGCGTGCCATCTGCACGGACAGGACCGGCGGCAAATCCGTCGGCGGCTGGAACGAGGCGTCCTGTTCCAAGTCCGAATCCAGCACGCGCAACACCACGGAACCATCTTGCGCACGCGGGCGATTTTCCCGGATCACGATTCCGCCGTCGGCAAATTGCCCGACGATCGCAATGTCGGGTTCGCCGATCACCGCCGGGATTTGCCAGCCAGGATCGGGCGTTCCATCGGCTTGGATGCGGCGGAGGCCGCCCAGCTGGATTCGTCCATCCGGGAGCACTTGCGGCGAATCGGAACCCAGCGGCACACAAAAAGCCGGATCCGGCTCTCCATCGGGGCGAATACGAATCAACACGTTCTTCTGCTGCTCCGCCAGGCAGGCATCGAGTTCCGTCGCCACCCGGTTGCACAGCAACGATCCATCCGCCTCTTCGACCACCACCAGCGGAATGCCCCGGGGCAGGTGGACGCCATGCGACCGCACGAGCAGCCCGTCCGCATCGTACAGGCCGATTCCATAGCTCCGGTGGGTTGGGCTTGGCCACAACCACTCGCCATAAAAATACACGCCCACCAGCCGAAAACCTCCGCCCGCCCGCGCCGCAATCGAGTAATGATTGTATTCCGGCAATTCCAACGGTTCAAACGACGAGTCCAAAATGCCATCCTCGTCCACTCTGAACAGCGTATATCGCGAGTCTTCCCAATCCCACACCGTCTGTTCCGGCTGTTCCGGCACCACTTGCCCCAGAATCCAAATCCGCCCCGCGCTGGCCGGAACCGCACCGTACAGCGCCATGGGCCACCCCTCCTGCGAGGACAAAATGATCGGCTCGATGGTGTCCGAATCGTACGCCTCCAGATGCCGCCCGCTCGCCTCGCCCCGGACGACGTATAGGCGGTTTGATGTCTCAAATAACCCCTCAATTGATCCTGCGGCCGGCAGCAAGGCAGAAAACCGTGGATCGAGCGCACCCGCCTGATCATAGGCCAGGATTTGTCCGCCTACCGCATGGAGCAGCGTTCCATCGGCCATTTCGAACAACCGGCCGACGGCCACACTGGAAACCCACCCATTCAGCCAGATTGCAGGCACTCCGCTAACGTCCACCGCCGCCGGCTGGAATGCAGGATCCACCGCGCCGCCCGGAGTCAGCGTCGCCAAGCCGGGCCGCGACAAACCATCCACCGAAGAAAAATCGCCCCGCAGAACCACGCGGCCATCGGCCAGGACCAGCCAATGCCCGATGCTCCCCTGCGACAAAGGCAGTTCCGCATCCACGGGCAACGCCTCGCCCGGCACAACCCCCGCCGCCGGCAAAGAGAACCAGCCCAGCCACGCCGCCCAGCAGGCGATCCGCCAACCCGTGCAAACAAACTGCCAGCTTCTAGCCATGCCCCGTTTGATTCCGCCTGCACAATGTATCATCGCAGTTTGATTTCTTCCACCGAGATTCTGGTAATCCCTCGACGGCGCACGGCCCCTTCCTTGTTCTTTCGTGTCTTTCGCGTTTTTCGTTGTGTCCGGTTTTGTTTCCCTTTCTCCGGTTCACCGATTGCCTTCAGCCCCCCGTTCCCCCGCGCTGGCGTTTCTTTTGCACCCCTTGCGACGCTTGCGTTAATGCCTTCTGCCCGGCACTTTTCCATACCGTGGAAAAATATTTTCCACACTGTGGAAAAATCGCGTATGGTTTTCCACACTGTGGAAAACGTTCAACCCCCATTCTTAATTCTTCATTCTTAATTCCTAATTGATTATGAACACCTTCCCCCTCACCCTCGCGCAGACCGAGGACCTCGCCCAGAAGTTCCCCACCCCCTTCCACCTCTACGACGAGGCGGGCATCCGGGACAACGCGCGGCGGCTGATCAAGGCGTTTTCGATTTTCCCCGATTTCCGCGAGTTTTTCGCCGTCAAGGCCGCGCCCAATCCGTTCCTCCTCAAGATTCTCGCTGCCGAGGGGCTCGGTGCCGATTGCTCTTCCCTGGCCGAGCTGCGTCTGTGCGAAGCCGTCGGCTTGCGCGGCGACCGCGTGATGTTCACCTCCAACGAAACCCCCGACGAGGAGTTTCGCGAAGCCCGCCGCCTCGGCGCCATCATCAACCTCGACGACATTACGCACATTGATGCGCTCGTGGCGGCAACGGGCTCGCTGCCGGAAACGCTGTGCTTCCGCTACAACCCCGGTCCGCTCAAGGCCGGAAACGCCATCATCGGCCACCCGGAGGAAGCCAAATACGGCCTGACTCGCGAGCAGCTTTTTGCCGCCTACGCCCGCGCTGGCGAACTTGGCGTCAGGAAATTCGGCCTGCACACCATGGTGGTTTCCAACGAACTCGACGAGCAATACCACATCGAAACCGCGCGCATGCTGTTCGAGCTGGCGGTGGAAATCCACCGGCGCCTCGGCATCCGCATGGCCTTCATCAACACCGGCGGCGGCATTGGCATTCCCTACCGCCCGGAGCAAAAGGCCGTGAACTACGAGACCATCGCCCGCGGCGCGCGCAAGCTCTATGACGACATCATCGTGCCCGCCGGTCTGGATCCGCTGGCCTACAACATGGAATGCGGCCGCGCCATCACCGGGCCCTACGGCTGGCTCGTCACCCGCGCTATCCGCCGCAAGGACACCTACCGGTCCTACATCGGCGTGGACGCCTCGATGGCCAACCTGATGCGCCCGGGCCTGTACGGCGCGTATCACCACATCACTGTCCTCGGCAAGGAAAACGCCCCCGCGACAAAGACCTACGACGTCGTCGGCTCGCTGTGCGAGAACTGCGACAAGTTCGCCATCCAGCGCGAGCTCCCCGAAATCGCCATGGGCGATTTGCTGGTCATCCACGACACGGGCGCCCACGGCCACGCCATGGGCTACAACTACAACGGCAAGACCCGCTCCGCCGAACTGCTCCTGCGGCCGGACGGGTCCGTCATCCAGATCCGTCGCGCCGAAACCCTGGACGATCTTTTCGCGACCCTCGACCTCGAGTCCGTTTCCGATTTTAGGTAGGGACGCCCCTCCAGAGGCGGGCAGACTGCGCTGCCGGCGTCCGCTCAACAGCCCGGTCGTCTCGGCGAGACGACCCAACCTTTCCGATCCATGGCTGGAGCGCGCTCCGAATCCATTCCAACCCCGTCCAACGCCATCGTCCCCGAGTTGCCCATTCTCTATTGTGCCGCCTTGCCTTCCCGGCGCATACATTTCATCCTGTACGCAGTTCAAGGAGACACTTCCATAAAATGAAAATAGGCGCTCGGATGGGCGATCCGTTCTCTGCACAATTGATGTTTCAGATCGAACAGTTCATCTGCCGCGCGAATAGTCAGACGAAGGAAAAAGGCTTGGCCCTGACCGATTCCCAGGTCCGTTCCGCCCTCATCACGACGATCAAGAAACTGGAAGGCGCGGACCCGGCCATTCCCCGAGCCAACGATCGGGACGCGATCTTGGCCGAACTAATCGAAACCCTCTGCCTCGCCAGCCAAGATCTCGGCGAAAAGTTCACCGCTGTGGATGGCGCAGAGGTCGAACAAGACCTCGCGGCCGCCGATTGGACCAAGGCCATCGAAGCGGTCGAGCATTCCCTTCAAATCCGGAAAAGCCCGGTTCCCGGATCCAGGTGCTATCTCGATTACGTCCAGCAGTTGATCGCGGATGCCAAGCGCCATCTGCAAGATAAACGATAGTCGCCATCGAAAAACCCGCCCCGGGAATGGCATCCGCCTCCGGCCGACGCGACGCCGCCCGAGAACTCGAACCGGACTTTATAAAATCCGGACTTTATAAAATCCGGTTGGATTTTTCCGCCTCTGTTTTGCTACGTTTTTTCTCATCGCCCACCTGTGCAGGAGTCAATACCATGCCGAAATACAGCGACATCGAAGACGCGATTGATTACGTGAGTTCCAGCCAGTACGGCGACCACCGCGCGGTCTACGACCGCCAAACAGGCGAATTGTTCTTCGCCGGAGACATGGCCGGCATAAACGAAATCCCCGCGGTACTCGACGACAAGCGCCATCTCGAAATCCCCCACAAGAACGACCTGGACCTGGGGCGCAACCTGGTCTTCCGGTTTGTCCGCAATGCGATGCCGGAGGCGGAAGACCAAGTCTGCCACTTCTTCCGGCGCCGCGGCGCCTACGGAC